>ENA-UPAD01000256-UPAD01000256.1-bioreactor-metagenome-genome-assembly--contig:-NODE-256-length-80842-cov-6.336316_pt1 | contig 80842 bp, 62 predicted proteins | sample MGYA00238179_ERZ772710 | MGnify/ENA primary metagenome ERZ772710 (study PRJEB29004, sample SAMN07631245) | bioreactor metagenome | isolation source: Switchgrass digestor | place: USA: Dartmouth...
AAGGAGGCAGTGATGAGGCTTTAAAGGAAAAGCTAAAGGATTTTACCGACAAACTGCATAAACTCAGGGATATGGCCAGATACACTCCCATTCATGAGCTAATCCAGGAAATCCTTGATATGACCGGATATGCCTATTATGTAATGGCCATGCCCGGCGGGGATCGCAGAAAAGCCAATATCGACATGCTGATTTCCCATGCGGTAAGGTTTGAGCAGGGAAGTTACAGCGGACTGTTCCATTTTGTCCGCTATATAGAAAAACTTCACAAATATGAAGTGGATTTCGGAGAGGCATCCATATCCGGTGAACAGGAGAACACCGTAAGGATTATGAGCATCCATAAAAGCAAGGGGTTGGAGTTCCCGGTCGTATTTGTAAGCGGATTAAGCAAACAGTTTAATATGCAGGATCAGAGAAAAAGCATACTGATGCATGTGGATTATGGAGTGGGACCGGATTATATAGATCTGGAAAAGAGGACAAAAGTTCCGACTTTGCTTAAGAAGTTTATCCAGAAGAAAAACCTGACCGACAGTCTCGGCGAAGAACTGAGGGTCCTTTATGTGGCCATGACCAGGGCAAAGGAAAAGCTTATATTAACCGGATATCTGAATTCTATGGACGATTTTGATTTAAGGAAAGATTTCTCCTTCCATGAACTGATGTCCTCCAAATGCTACCTGGACTGGGTGCTTCCGGCCATGAATAACAGGATGACCGGTTACATGAAGAAAACTGTAATCGAAAAAAAGGATATAGTCGGTGAAGAAGCGGCAAAACAGGCATTCATGCAAAAGGATCGGGAAGAATTGGAAAATCATGCGATGAATTATAAACCTGACGAAAATATCCAGGAGCAGATAAAGAAACGACTTGAATTTAAATATCCTTATGCTGACGAGACGAAATTAAGGGTCAAACTGTCTGTATCGGAATTAAAAAAGATGGAGCAGCTTATGGATGAAGAAGACAGTGAGAAATTATATGACATTAGATCCGGCAGAGAAATAAAGGCGAATGAAGAAATTGGGGCAGATAAAGAAACTGCGGCGGATAAAGAAAGTGAGGCTAATAAGGAAATTGATAAAGGTAAAGAAATTAAGGCGGATAAGGAAATTTTATCGGGCAAAGAAGCTAAAACCGATGAAAATAAGCCGGCCATACTATCAGGGCAATATATACCGGAATTTATCCGTGGTACCCTGAAGGAAAGCACGGCAACTGACCGCGGAACCCTGTACCACAAAGTGCTGGAGCTGCTCGATCTTGCCAAAATCAAAAATTATAACGATTTGGTAAGAGAAGTGGATGGTATGGTAAGTGAAGGCAGAATTATGAGAGAAGACGCGGAAAAGCTCAATCTGAACTACATACTGAGATTTGCCAGGAGCCATATAGCAAAGCGCGTAATAAGGGCCCAGGCTGCAGGAAAACTTTACAAAGAAAAGCAATTTGTCATAGGCGTAAAAGCCTGTGAGTTGTATCCCGACAGCAACAGCGAAGAATTAATTCTTATTCAGGGAATAATTGACGCCTTTTTTGAAGAAGATGACGGACTGGTTATACTTGATTATAAATCTGACGCTGTTACCGATGAAAAACAATTGGCGGACAGGTATAGGATACAGCTTATTTATTATAAAAAAGCCCTGGAGCAGATATTAAACAAAAAAGTTAAGGAAATGATAATCTATTCACTGTATCTGGGCAAAGAGGTTTATATTAACAGCTGAATATTACAAATAAGAAATTGCAAATTAAATATATATTTATATTATAAATAACATAAATGCCGGCGGCATTATTTTAATGATCGTTATCGGCAATGACAATATTATAAAACAATCAGTGTATATCTGTGTATTAGCCGGCAAAAACGGAATATTCTTCTGCAAATTGGTTACACTCTAAAAAAGCATGAAAGAAGGGGTGTAACTGATGGGTGCAAAAAAGGAAAAAAAGATAGATTTGAACAATCTGAAACCCGAGGAAAAAATGAAATATGAAATAGCCAAGGAATTGGGGTATCTTGACAAAGTGCTTTCTTCAGGATGGAAGTCCCTTACCGCAAAAGAATCGGGAAGGATAGGGGGGTTAATAACAAAAAAAAAGAAGGAATTAAAAAAGCAGGCTGAGACCGAATAATGTGAACATAGCCGAATTGCTTACTAAACTCTGATGGTTAAATGATCCCTGGAATAATTATAAAGCATAAATAAAAAGCAGGGCTTTCATACAATCAATTGTGTGAAAGTCCTTTTAATTGGTTAAAATTATGCAGTTATATTTTAAGAAGGCCGATATGAATTTATATTTCCTTATTATGTAACTTACGTATCATTCAAGTAAAATATCATTTTAATCACCATTTATCGGAACGGACTGACAAAATGACCGTGACCCGTGTTAAGCTGACACGAAGCTGGCCGCTTAACCTTGGATCACGGCATCTGATTTTAACATATAAAGTTAATGGAGCTTATTTTCGTTATGGTGATTTATCAATTTGAGATTATTAATACCTAAAAATTTCTTTATGGCCACACAGGCTCCGCCCAGCAGAATGGATGTGTCCTGCAGGACTGAAGGAACGATTTTGATGTAGCTGTTCATCCTGCTTTTCAGTGAGTTTTCTATTTTTCGCAATACGTTGGGAAAATGTATCGTAAAGGAACTGTTTATAATAACTATTTCCGGATTGAAAGCGTTAAGTACATTGTTGATGCATACCGACATATATTTTATAAATTGATTCATAATCTGTACCGCATCAGGGTCGTTATTTTCATACATTTTGCGGTAAAGATGGAAATCAGCTTCTTCCAGTCCTTTCAGTCCTGCGAATTCCTTTAATAGTACCCGCTCCGATACGTATTGCTCCAGACACCCGTGGTTACCGCAGGGACATTCTCTTCCGTCTATCTCTACGATAGTATGTCCGAATTCACCGGCCCGGCCGCTGTAACCGGTATAAAGCTGATCGTTTATTATTATTCCCAGACCTATGCCGGAATGAACGCTGATATTTGCAATATTGGAATAATCATATTGAAAGGTTTTTTCGCCTATAACAGACAAATTGGCTTCGTTTTCCAGATATACAGGCACGTTAAAATGTTGTCCCAGGCTTTCCGCCAGATTAATATCGGATAAGTTGTAGTAAGGGGCGAAAGAAACCGCGTTGTTAACGGTTACACCGTGTATTCCGAGGGTAATTCCTACAAGCCCGTAAGGGGTGTCTGCCGGAAATTTCATAGATTCTATTAATTTTATCAGTTCATCGGTAATTTTATAAATATTCTTCGGAGTTTTTATTTGTTTAATGCTGTGCTCTTCCCCGACTAGATCTGAAACCAAAGCGGAGATTGTTTCAACTCCGAGATCAATGGATATGACATAGCCGGCTTTTTTATTCAGGCTAAGGAGAATGGGTTTTCTGCCCAGATTTGTATCGTCACTGCCGATTTCAATCACCAGCTTACGGTTGATTAGATCCTGCACGATGGCCGAAACCGTAGCTTTGGTCAATCCGAGAAGTTTTGCTGTGGCAGCTCTTGAGATGGAAGCTTGGTTTATAATCGTTTCCAATACCAGTTGTGTGTTAATATCTCTTATAAGTTCTTTACTCCCTGTTACCATACGTTTCACCTTTCGTTATTTTCCTATATCATCCTATCACAGAATGTTATTTTTGGAAAGAGTTATTTGTATAATAAATGTATTAATTCTTGACACCGGATAATCGGGTTGTTATAGTTTAATTGATATAGTTTAATAAATTAACAAGCTGGTAATACATATTAATAGGCCTGAAACAATGCATATATATAAAAATGCGTAATAAGTGACGGTTTCATATTCTGTGAAAGGAGAAGTATTTAAATGTTTTATATCGGTGTTGATTTAGGGACATCTTCCGTAAAAATGTTACTTATGGATGAGGAAGGGCAAATAAAAAGTATAGTAACGAGAGAATATCCGTTATATTTCCCAAAGCCGGGCTGGTCCGAGCAAAATCCCGAGGATTGGTATAATGCTTTTGCGGACGGTATCAGGGAGCTGACAAAAGATTGCAATAAAGACGAGATTGAAGGCATAAGTTTCAGCGGACAGATGCATGGAATGGTTATTCTGGACGAAAACGACAAGGTCATACGTCCTGCCATACTGTGGAATGACGGACGTACCCAGGCGGAATGTGACTATCTGAACAATGAAATAGGCAGGGACAAGATTTCTTCATATACGGCCAATATCGCACTGACCGGCTTCACCGCCCCTAAATTATTGTGGGTTAGGAAGCATGAACCTGAGAACTTTGCAAAAATTAAAAAGGTGATGTTGCCGAAGGATTACCTGGCATACAGGCTTACGGGAATACATTGCACGGATGTTTCCGACGCATCGGGAATGTTGTTATTGGATGTCAGGAACAAACGCTGGTCCAAAGAAATGCTTGATATCTGCGGCCTTAAAGAAGAGCAGATGGCAAAGGTTTATGAATCCTATGAAGTTGTGGGTACCTTAAGCCCCAAAGCGGCGAAGGAACTGGGGCTTCCAGAAAAGATCAAGGTTATAGCCGGCGGCGGTGATCAGGCTGTTGCGGCGGTAGGAACAGGTACGGTCGGTGCCGGAAAATGCAATATCTCATTGGGAACTTCCGGTGTAGTATTTATTTCGTCACAGGAGTTTGCCGTGGACGATAAGAATGCTCTTCATGCTTTCTGCCATGCCGACGGAAGATATCATTTCATGGGAGTCATGCTTTCCGCAGCGGCATGCAACAAGTGGTGGATGGACGGCATAATCGGAACCAGGGATTACGCCGGGGAGCAAAAGAACATTACGAAACTGGGCGAAAACAATGTATTCTTTTTACCGTACCTTATGGGTGAAAGAACGCCGCACAACAATCCCAACGCAAGAGGTACCTTTATCGGCATGACCATGGATACGACCAGGGCGGATATGACGCAGGCAGTGCTTGAGGGTGTTGCGTTTGCCCTTAGGGATTCATTTGAGATAGCCAAATCCCTGGGAGTAAAGATTGAAAGAACGAGAATCAACGGCGGCGGGGCAAAAAGCCCTCTGTGGTGCAAGATTGTGGCCAACGTGCTTAATGTCAAAGTTGATAAGATTAATTCTGAGGAAGGCCCTGCTTTCGGTGCCGCCATTCTTGCCGCGGTAGGCTGCGGTAAGTATGCAGGCGTGGAAGAAGCCACCGAAAAGCTGATTAAGGTAATCGATACCACGGAACAGGATCCCGAAATTGTGGAACTTTACAATAAAAAATATGAGATATTCAAAGGATTGTATCCGGCATTAAAAGATATGTTTGACAAAATGGTATAAGCAGACCGGATTATGCATCTGCCGTGATTTTTGCGTCATAATCGGACAGTTCCTGTTCGCTCCTGACAGTCACAAATCACGGCAGATTTCTTTTATTTTGCCTTGTGGCATAATTCCTAAACCGGCCTGTAAACCGGTGCCGGCTTATAATTCTTATTAAAGAAAAGTAGACTTTATATTTCGTGTAATGCTATAATTGATGTCGAAGATATGAATGATTTATATGGATAAAGGAAAAACCGGAAGATTTATATCCTCTTTATGGTGGCCGATACAACCAATTTATAAACCAATTTATATGGGAACCTTCACGTATCTCCGGATAAAAGAAAGGGAACTTAACATGGACATTTATACCGATTTTGCGGCTATGTATGATATTTTGATGGAAGATATACCCTATGACCTATGGGCTGGTTATATAGAAAAAATATTGAAGAAGCATGGAATAGATAAAGGGCTGGTACTGGAACTCGGGTGCGGTACCGGGACCATGACAAGAAAGATGGCGGCAAAAGGCTATGATATGATTGGCATTGATTTATCGGAAGACATGCTTTCCATAGCCAGACAAAAAAGTGAGGGAAAGGATGACGGAATCTTATATCTCTGCCAGGATATGAGAGAGTTTGAACTTTACGGGACCGTTGCGGCCATATTCTGTGTTTGTGACACCATGAATTATATGCTTACGGCCGATGATTTGAGCAAGGTGTTTAGGCTGGCAAGCAATTACCTGGATCCCGGCGGGCTGTTCATTTTCGATATGGATACAAGATATTTATATGAAAAAGTTTTGGCCGACAACACTGTATATATCGAGCATGAAAAAGGAAGCATTATCTGGGAGAACAATTTCTATCCGGAAGAAATAATAAACGAAGTTAATCTGACGATGTTTATAAAACAGGAAAATTCCCTGTATCGCAAATATCAGGAAGTCCATACAAGAAGGGCATATGATGTGGAAACCGTAAGCAGGTTGCTGGATGAAGCCAATCTTGACATGATTGGGGCATATCATGAGTTAACCGACCGGCCACCGAGACTGGACAGTGAACGGATATATATAATTGCCAGAGAAAGGTATCACAGTAACAAGTTATATTTGTGTAGATAGTTTTATAATGAATCCTATATAATGAATACAACCGTAAAGACATTATTAAATTTATCAATTAAAAAAGATACCACGGCGGATTCTAGGCAGAATTATGCTGCAGCACAAAACCTGCCAACCATGACCATGGATGACACTTACTGTCTTGTATATAATATAAATAACACCTGGTTAAGAAAAAAACCGGAGACAATATAAAGATTAAGAAAATGAAGAAAATAAAATTATGACATAATAAGCATCATCAAAACAATCAGATGTATAAGGAAAACAGAAACATAGAAAATGTGGAAAACATACAGAAATAACACATGGAAAGGATAATAAATATATGACAGATTATATTATCAGGGCAACGGCAGCAGACAATCAGATTCGCGCTTTTGCGGCAACCACAAGAAATCTGGTGGAATACGCCAGAAGCATTCATAATACCAGTCCCGTCGCCACAGCGGCTTTGGGAAGGCTTCTTACGGCAGGGACCATGATGGGAGTTATGATGAAGGGAGAGGATGATTTATTAACCCTTCTGATAAAAGGCGACGGACCTATCGGGGGAATAACCGTTACGGCTACCTCCAGGGGAACTGTCAAAGGTTATGTTTACAATCCCGATGTAATCCTTCCGCCAAGCCCCAAGGGAAAGCTTGATGTTGGCGGGGCTGTAGGAGCAGGCATGCTTACCGTAGTTAAGGATTTGGGATTAAAAGAACCTTATGTGGGCCAGATTGAACTGGTATCCGGCGAAATAGCAGAGGATTTGACCTATTATTTTGCAGTAAGTGAACAGGTTCCTTCCAGTGTGGCTCTTGGGGTGCTGATGAATAAGGACAATACGGTACGCCATGCCGGAGGCTTTATAATTCAGCTCATGCCGCAGACCGACGAGGCGGTTATAAGCAAACTGGAAGAAAGAATCTCCGGGTTGGAAGGCATTACCGGACTCCTTGATAAAGGCATGACACCGGAAATGATACTGGAACATCTTCTGGGCGATTTTAATATGGAGATTCTGGAAAAATATCCGACAGCATTTGAATGCAACTGCAGCAAGGAACGGGTGGAAAATGCCGTAATTTCAGTAGGAAAGAAAGAAATCCAGGATATGATAGACGACAACAAACCGATTGAAGTTAATTGCCATTTTTGCAACAAACACTATGTATTTACCGTTGATGAACTAAAAAAGCTGCTTGTCAGGGCGGTACGGTAGTACAAAGATACGATATTACAAAAGAAAGATAAATAAGCCCATTGTATTTAAAAAAGACCGGGCGGTATTATTAAAATTGCATGTATTTAAACTGGGGGTCCTAATTCCTGTTAAAAATGGGAGTAAATAATTATAAAGGAGAGAATAGGATGAATTACGGTTATTTTGATGAACTTAACAGGGAGTATGTCATTACAAGACCCGATACTCCTGCCCCCTGGGCAAATTATTTAGGGTCACCCGAATACGGAGCCATAATCTCAAATAATGCCGGAGGATACAGCTTTGTAAAAAGCGGTGCCAGCGGCCGTATATGCCGCTACATATTTAATCAGGAAGACAAGCCCGGCAGGTACGTTTATTTGAGGGACGACGAAGATAACGATTATTGGTCCGCTTCCTGGCAACCGGTAGGAAAGCCTTTAGGGGACGGATACGGGCAGTATCAGGGAGAGTGCCGTCACGGAACGGCATACACCATCATCAAGGGACGGTATAAGGACGTAACGTCGGAGGTTCTTTATTATGTTCCTCTGAACAAAACCTATGAAGTATGGCGCGTAAGGGTAAAAAATGAAGGTGATAGACCGAGAAAGCTGTCGGCATTCGGGTTCATTGAATTCACTAATGAGGGTTACTATGAACAGGACCAGGTCAATCTGCAGTACACTTTATTTATAACCAAAACGTATTTTAAGGGTAATAAAATACTTCAGACCATTAACGAAAATACCGGAAAGAACGAAGAAGGAACCAACAACAAAGAACGTTTCTTCGGGCTTGTCGGCGCACCTGTTGAATCATATAACGGCGATAAGACAGCATTTATCGGAAGATACAGAAGTTACAATAACCCTATAGCCGTTGAACGGGGCGGATGTGATAATGTACTGAATTATAACTCCAATGCCTGCGGAGCCTTACATACAAAATTTGAACTGAAGCCCGGTGAAACCAAGGAATTTGCATTCATCCTCGGACAAAAGAATGATAAAGAAGCGTCAAAAATACTCGACAGTTATTCGGATTTAAGCATAATTGACAGGGAACTTAAAGAGCTTAAAGATTATTGGCACGGGAAGCTGGCCAATTTCCAGATTAATACTCCCAGCAAGGAATTCAATGTAATGGTAAATACCTGGAACGCTTACCAGTGCTTCATAACATTTATCTGGTCCAGAGCGGCATCATTCATCTATTGCGGACTGCGCAACGGTTACGGGTACAGGGATACCGTTCAGGATATACAGGGGATAATTCATCTCGATCCGGCCATGGCCAAGGATAAGATCAGGTTCATGCTTTCCGGGCAGGTGGATAACGGCGGCGGCTTGCCTCTGGTTAAGTATGATCATAATCCCGGTCATGAGGATACTCCCGATGATTTCTCTTATGTTCAGGCGACCGGTCATCCCGCATACAGGGCTGACGATGCATTGTGGTTGTTCCCTACCGTTTACAAGTATATGGCGGAAACCGGTGACAAGGAATTTCTGGACGAAGTTATTCCGTATGCCAACAGGGACGAGGGAACAGTTTACGATCACTTAAAGAGAGCCATTAAATTCTCCATGGAGCGTCTAAGCACTCATAAGATGCCTGCGGGCCTTCATGCGGACTGGAACGATTGCCTGCGTCTTGGCAAGAAGGGTGAATCGACATTCGTTGCCCTGCAGCTTTATTATGCCATGACCATTATCCGCAAGTTCGCCGAGTACAAAAACGACAAGGAATACATAGCTTATATTGATGAGGTGCAGAAAGAGCTTAAAGACACCATCAATGAAAACTGCTGGGAGGACGACCGCTTTATCCGCGGGTTTACGGAAGACGGCAAGGTTATCGGTTCCAAAAAGGATCCCGAAGCCAGCATGTGGCTGAATCCTCAGTCCTGGTCGGTAATAAGCGGACTTGCCACGAAAGAACAGGCCGAAAAAGCCATGGACAGCGTATACAGGGAACTTAACACCAAATACGGCGCAAGACTTATGGCTCCTTCATATGTGGATCATGCTTTTGACGGAGCACTGGCAATTCTGTTTAATCCTTCCACCAAGGAAAACGGCGGAATATTCTCACAACCGCAGGGCTGGCTCATTCTGGCCGAAGCGCTTATGGGACACGGCAATCGTGCATTCGAATATTATATGGAAGCATGTCCGGCGGCCATGAACGACAAAGCCGACACAAGGGTTATGGAGCCTTACGTACACGGACAGTTTGTCGAAAGTGTGGACAGCCCGTTCGAAGGCAGAGCTCATGTTCACTGGCTGACAGGAACTGCTTCTACGGTTATGGTCGGTTCCGTAGAGGGTATATTGGGAATGAGACCGGATCTTGACGGAATTAGAATAGCACCCAGCATTCCAAGCGACTGGAAGGAAATTACCATAGATAAGAAGTTCCGCGGGAAAATGCTTCATATTAAAGTCAGGAACGAATCTGGAGCCCAAAGCGGTTACAAGGAATTCTACTTAAACGGTAACAAGCTTAATGACAACTATGTTCCCGAATCCATGCTGAAGGACGAGAACGACATATTGCTTGTAATGTAGAAAGTGAATTGTTTAAACAATACGGGCTTCTGAAAAAAATAAATAGACTTTCTTATATGTTTCATATATACCGATAAGAGTCCATTACGCAGCAGATATGGGAATACAGGCATTACCCTGATAATCGTCAAAACTGTTGCCGGGGTTTATGCTGTCACAATGACGCATAAATCCCGGCTAATGTATTTTACCGGTGCAAGGGTTGTACCTGTATACCCTGCTTTATTTATATATTGTTATTGCATCCTATTACTAACTCTGTTAAAATCTAACTTGTCACTGACGGTTTTATATATTCTTCATGTCATTTATGTCAGGAGTGAAAATATGCCAGAACACTTGGAAAATAACAGATTTTACCTGTTTGACAATATGAGGGCGGTATTAATAATACTGGTTGTGTGGGGACATATGCTGACATCGCTAATATTTGATTACGATGTTATTAAAATAATATATTATTTTATATTTTTCTTTCATATGCCTGTCATGGCTTTTATCTCGGGTTATTTTTCAAAGAATGTTGAGAAGGCGAGAAACAAGGCTTTCGAAACCATACTTATGCCGTATTTGATATTGAATGTATTCAATTACATATTTAAAATGCTGATATTAAGGGAGCAATATTTCGGTTTCAGATTTTTCAGGCCTTTATGGGGGCTTTGGTACCTTCTGGCATTGTTCATATGGAAATTCTTCCTGAAAGATATGGTTAAAATACGGTTTTTACTTCCGCTCAGCTTCTTATTCGGTATATTAAGCGGTTTTACGAAAGAATTTTCAACATATATGGCTCTCGGCCGGGTAGTATGTTTTCTACCCTTTTTCTTATTGGGATACTATTTGAAAAAGGAACATATTGAAAAAATCAGGCGTATTCCCAGGTGGGTGGGGCTGATTGCTTTTCCGGCCGTGGGGGCTTTGGCGGCAGTTTCGGTAAAGCAAGAATGGTTTGATGTTGAGGATTTATATTTAAGGGGGCCCTATCCCGAAGATGCCGACGTCGAGCATATGCTGTACCGGATTTTGATTTATGCCACGGCATTGCTTATGATATTCGCTTTGATAATCATAACAAGTGACAAAAAAAGCTTTTTGACAAATGTCGGGCAGAATACAATGACTGTATATATTCTTCATCTGTTTACCGTACCTTTGCTGGAAAAACTTGAGATATTGTATGACAGACCGTATTTTTATTTGATATATTCGATTGCTATAACGGCAATTATATGCTATATATATTCACGACCGGTTGTAAAAAAGATTTACGATAAAGTAATAAACGGTCTGGTAAATTTGTTTTTAATAAAATAACTTGTAGAAAGAATGGTGCAAGTATGAAATTAAGTATCATAGTTCCGTTTCACAGGGGAAAGCATTTTCTTGAGGATTGCTTTGCTAGTATAAGGGATCAGGGAATTACCGATTTTGAAACCGTTTTGGTTTTGGATCATGTTGCGGAGGATTTAAGCGCTATTCTTAATGAATATGCGGATTTGAATATAAAAACCGTAGAACTTAATAAAGAAGGCATAAAGGACCGTAAATTAGGAAACGAAGAAAATGCCAGGATGCTTAAAGGTTTCTGCGGTGCGGCTGCCGCAAAAAATGCGGGTATTGAGGCGGCGGAAGGAGAATATTTATATTTCCTTGACAGCGATGATTATATTATAAACGGAACTTTGCCATATCTGTTAAAAGAAGCCGATGAACAGCATGCCGATTTTGTTTACGGCAGGCGGGATTCCACATGGTTCAGGAGAATGGTTTACCTGGCTGAAGCTGAAAAGCACAGTGAAGGAAACGGTGATATTAACAGTGACGATGATAATGCTGAAAATAATGATTTACAAAATCAACAAATTTATAAGCAAAAGATTATTGAAGAAGAAATTCTGGCCGCTTGTCCGGATATCGACAGCGAAAGCCTGAAACAAAAAGCAGAAGCGTATTATAAACTGCTGTTGTCCAAAAAGGGACTGATTAATGTAACGTTAACAGGCGTTTTGGCACGCCGCAGTTTTATAGAGCAAAACAAACTTCGTTTTAATGAAAAGTTCATATTCTACTATGATCTGGGCTTCATGGTGCGTATGCTTGATGAAGCCAAATCCTGCCGCTTTGTGGAAGAGGCTGTATATGTAAAACGGTACCACAACGATCCGGTACATTTTCCGGCACTTTCACAGATAAAGACGGAAGACAGATTTGAGGAGTATATGGAAAGCTATACGCAGGCCAGGAAGCTTGCGGGAGATAATATCGTTCTTTGCAGGTTACTGGATTATAAATTTATCATTGCGTTTGCGAGAACTTACGCAAGGAAGATTGCCAGGGACAATAATGAAATTTGGCGTAAGGAACGGTTCGTATTGCTTCATGAAGCCATGAAAAAGGTGGATCCGTATGTTCTCAGATATCTGAAAGGCTATAAAAGGAAAATCGCAAAACTGTTGCTTGCGGGGAACCTTAAAAAGCTAAAACTCCGTGTGAATTTACATCTGGGTATTAAAAAACTGAAAAAGATAAGAAAAAAATGGAGAGTGCTTGCTTATTACCTATATGAACATTATTTCATAAAAATGCCGGTAAAAGAAAACTGGGTAATATGCGAGACGTTCTTCGGAAAAAGCTATTCCGACAGTCCAAAATATATATATGAATATTTGTGTAAAAATTATCCCGGAAAATACAAATTTATATGGGTTATAAACAAGAGAACCAAAATACCCTATAATCCGATCAAGGTTAAAAGATTCAGTATCCGTTATGCATATTATCTGGCCAGATGCAAGTATTTTGTGTTTAATGTACGTCAGCCCGAATGGGTTGTAAAAAGGAAAGGCACCGTATTTTTACAGACCTGGCATGGCACACCCTTAAAGAAACTGGTATTTGATCAGGAAGAGGTCATGGCCGCGTCACCCTTGTACAAGGCCCAGTTTTATAAACAGTCAAGGCTGTGGGATTATCTGGTTTCCGCCAATAAATTTTCTACGGAAGTGTTCAGAAGAGCATTTTTATATGATAAGGAAATGCTTGAATACGGATATCCCAGAAATGATTTGATGTACCATCCTGAAAAGGAAAAAATAGCATCGGAAATAAAACGGAAACTACATATTCCTGAAGGAAAAAAGACCATACTTTACGCCCCTACCTGGAGAGACGATGAATATTACGGCAGAGGCGAGTATAAATTTACTTTGAAACTGGATTTGAAATTGTTAAAGAAAGAACTGGGGAATGATTATATCGTACTTTTGCGTACCCATTATTTTATAGCGGACAAACTGGATGTTACAGGACTTGAGGATTTTGTTGTCAATGTAAGCAATTATGATGATATTACGGAACTTTATCTTATATCCGATATTCTGATTACGGATTATTCGTCGGTATTTTTTGATTATGCCAACTTACGGCGTCCGATCCTGTTTTATACATATGACCTTGAGAAATACAGGGACATGCTTAGGGGCTTTTATCTTGACATAGAAAAGGATTTACCGGGACCGTTGCTTTTTACCGATGAGGAAGTTGTGGAGGCAATTAAAAATATTGACGTAATATCTGCCAGATATAAAGAAAAATACGATGAATTTTATGAGAAATTCTGCAGCCTTGAGAACGGGCATGCGGCGGAAAATGTGGCAAGGAGAGTGTTTAATCTGGAGTAAAACCCCAATTAAATATATGAGACACTTTAGAAAGGGTGAAAGATTATGAACTTGGAAAACTGCTATATTAGTGACAAGATTCATGAAGAATGCGGAGTTTTCGGAGTGTATGATACTGAGGGTAATGATGTAGTGTCTACCATATATTACGGACTCTTTGCGCTTCAGCACAGGGGACAGGAAAGCTGCGGTATAGCCGTAAGCGATACCGGCGGACCTAAAGGGAATATAATGTCCTGCAAGGGCATGGGCCTTGTCAGTGAAGTATGTACCGAAGAAAATATGGCAAATTTAAAAGGTAATATCGGAGTAGGCCATGTACGGTACTCGAGAAGCGGAGAGAACAGCATTCATAACACACAACCGCTTGTACTTAATTACATTAAGGGAACCCTGTGTATCGCCCATAACGGCTGCATAATTAATACCGATAAATTGAGAAATGAGCTGGAATATACCGGTGCCATATTTCAGACATCAATTGATGCCGAGGTTATAGCTTATCATATTGCCAGGGAAAGGTTAACATCAAAGACCGTGGAGGAAGCCGTAACCAAGGCGGTACAAAAACTGGAAGGGGCCTATTCCCTGGTTCTTATGAGTCCGAGAAAACTTATCGGTGCCAGAGACCCTTACGGATTTCATCCTTTATGTATAGGTAAAAAAGAAAATTCATACATTCTTTCATCCGAAACGGCAGCCTTGAATGCGGTCGATGCCGAGTTTGTCAGGGATGTCCTTCCGGGAGAAGTTGTGATGATTAACAATGAAGGAATTCATTCCTATATGTCCCATGAAAACCGTAAAGAGGCAAGATGTATATTCGAATATATATATTTTGCCCGTCCGGATACCCGCTTCGACGGTGTCAGCGTTTATAATTCAAGGATAATGGCCGGAAGAATTCTGGCACAGACTCATCCCGTGGAAGCCGATGTGGTAGTAGGTGTGCCGGATTCGGGTAATGCCGCCGCTTTGGGGTACGCATTGGAATCAGGTATACCTTTCGGCATGGCATTTGTTAAGAACAGTTATGTGGGAAGGACTTTTATAAAGCCTAAACAGACGCTGCGGGCTACAGGCGTAAGAATCAAACTGAATGTTTTGCCTGAAGTGGTTCAGGGTAAGCGGGTTGTAATGATAGACGACTCCATAGTTCGAGGAACCACCTGCGCGAAAATTGTCCGTATGCTTAAAAAGGCAGGGGCGACCGAAGTTCATGTAAGAATCAGTTCACCTCCGTTTTTATATCCCTGCTACTACGGAACCGATGTTCCTACAGGGGACCAACTGATAGCCAGAAAATATACAATCGATCAAATTCGTGAGATGATAGGGGCGGATTCTCTGGGCTATCTTTCATTGGATCGTCTCAATGATATGCTTGGCAAAAACCTGGGATACTGCGACGCATGCTTTACGGGAAAATATCCTACGGAAATTCCCGAAAGAGAGAACAATTCATGATAGAGAGCAATTTATGATAAGTTAGAAATGATATAAAAGTAATATATAGCCATATTGGAAATAAGCTGTTGTACTTTTATAATCCCATAATAATTTCACAATATGGAAAATTTTGCTGAATTATAAATTTGGGCATAGGTAACATCCTTTCTTATAAAGTTTGTGGTGAACTTATTATACAGAAAAATGTTAACCTATGCCTATTTTTTTATCTTACCTCAATCTAAAGTTTATAACCTGTTTTTATCATTCCGCGATTCTAAGTTTGTAAATAACTATTATTTCATTCTTTATCATACTCAAATCTTAAGTTTAGAACAATAATTTAATTTACATCATACCCCGTCTTTAGAGCATAGGAGCATTGTATTGTTTTCTTTATAAAAAAAGCTGCTTTATTAGACTGAAGCAAATGATGTGTTTTGATAAGCCGTAAAATCACAGTCAGATTGGTAAATCTTTTTTGTCAAACACATATATGGCGAGACCGTACATAATGAAAGCCATTGAAAATAATATGATAAACTGCGGTAAAAAAATACCGTTATGAATTATTTTCTCCGGATCATACAGAGTGAACAGGGTAAAATATTTAAAAAAATGGACTTTTTCGTCAATATCTGAAATCATTTGAACCACCAAAAACAAAACAGGAAGACCGGCACCGACCATAAGAGAATTTTTGGCATCATTAAAAAGACAGGATGAGAAAAATCCTATTCCGGTTATCGCATAAAATAAAATCAATGCACCTGTGTTTAAAAGAAGGAATGCAGATATGTCAAGTTCTCCGGGAAACGTAATGTTGCTTATAGCGATACCGGCTATTGTAACAAAAGCAATCATTGCGGTTATGCTTGCTATAATAAAAACTGCCTGGGTTAAAGCTATCTTTGTTCTTTTATTTGGAGTCGATAAAAGATATGCCATGGACCCCTTATCCACAAGGGAGGCAATGCTGCGATTGCAGACCGTTATGGTATATATCATAGGCAACAGAAGAATAAGAAATCCGTAAAAATAATTTCCTATAAAATCAGTCAGAGTGGATCCAAGATTATTGAGCCCCATGGCCGCAATCAATCCCTCGGGCATAACAGCCAGAACATCGTTTAGTGATTCCTTAGTAGCCGGTTCGTACAGCATTATGATTATAGGAAGATAAATCATAAGGACAACCAGGATAAGGGTGAAAACAAATATATTTTGTTTTATTGTGGCTTTGAAAAGCGGTTTACTGATCATTCAATGTCCTCCTTCCATGTAAATTGGGGGCCTTCCGGTTTTATTCCGCCATAGTAGTGCATAAAAATGTCTTCCAGGCTGCTGCTTTCGGTATCAAGGTCTATAACGGCATATTTATTCAGTGCACGGATAAATTTCGTGACATTACCGGTGACGTTTAATTTCACGGTATTGCTTTTAACACCGATAATTTCAAAATCATTGGATTTTGCAAAATTGTCCGCCGTTGTGGCATTGTCAAAGGTTACAATAAAAATTTTCCGCTTTTTTTCTTTTATATCATGTATATTTTCTGTAGCTATAAGTTTACCGTTTTTAATAATTCCGACACGATCACAGGTCTTTTCTATTTCTCCAAAGCTGTGGGAGGACATAAGAATGGTTTTTCCCCTTGATTTTTCCTGCAATATCAGCTCCGCAAAGTTTTTTTGCATCAGAGGATCGAGGCCGCCGGTAGGTTCATCAAGTATAAGGACTTTGGGATCGTGCATGAAAGCACATATTATTCCCAGTTTCTGTTTCATGCCCTTGGACATTTTTCGTATTTTTGCCCCGGTATCCAATTGGAAAAAGTCTATAAGCTTGTCTCTGAGCTTGGTATCGGTCATGCCCCGCATTTCACCCATGAAATTCAAAAATTCCCAACCGGTCATCCGATCAAAAAAGGCTATTTCACCAGGAAGATATCCGAGGTCTTTCATGATATCCGATCTTTTTTCCCATGTATCCATACCGAATATTTGAGAGTATCCCCTGTCGGGTTTCAGAAAACCCATCAAATGTCTTATAGTGGTTGTTTTACCGGCACCGTTGGGACCCAGATAACCGAATACTTCCCCTTCATCAACACTGAAAGTCAAATCAAAGATGCCTTTGTGGTTACCGTAATCTTTGGTCAATCCGCTTATTTTTATTATTGATTTCAATTGAAAGTCCCCTTCCAAATTTGCTGAATACATTTTACCCTGATTTTAGCAAAGAATATTTGTGGAAACATTAAACAAAGATTAGAATTATTTTTTACAAATTGATTATAGTCTATCAAACTGTTTGAATACAAAGAATATAAAAAATAAATACATTGGCTTTGATGCCTGAAAATTTTATGATATACTGATAACAAATTAATTTTGCCGCCTCCACAGGAGAAATTGATATGAATATTAATCTGGAATATTATAAAATCTTTTACTATGTGGCAATATCTGAGAGCTTTACAAAAGCGGCGGAAGAGCTTTGTATCTCCCAGCCTGCGGTAAGCCAGTCTATCAGACTTTTGGAAGAAAGTCTGGGAAGCAGGCTGTTTACCAGGGTGCCGAAAGGGGTCAGGCTTACACCGGAAGGAGAGGTTTTATTTTCTTATATTAAACGGGGGTATGAATATATCCGGATGGGAGAAAAGCAATTCAGAAAAATGCTGGATCTGGAATACGGAGAGATAAGAATAGGCGCCAGCGATATGACTCTCAGGTTTTATCTCCTTCCGTACCTGGAACGATTTCATGAAAAATATCCGGGAATTAAAGTATCCGTTACCAATGCCCCCACGCCGGACACCCTTTTGCTGCTTTATGACGGCAAGATTGATTTTGGGGTGGTAAGTGAGCCGTTCCTAGCAAAACCCGGAATTCAGTCAAGGCGGGTAAAAAAGATCAGGGACATATTTGTGGCGGGAGGAAGGTTCGGATATCTCAGGGATAAGATTCTGGAATATAAGGAATTGGAGAAGCTTCCGATTATAAGTCTTGAGAAAAATACAAGCACCCGTAAATATGTTGACGAATTTTTACAGGTAAATAATGTTATACTTAACCCCGAATTTGAACTGGCCACCAGCGATATGATTGTAAGATTTGCATTAAGAAACTTAGGTATCGGTTGTGTGGTTCAGGATTTTGCCCGGGAGGCAATAGACAGCGGTCAACTGTTTAAACTTCGGTTTGACAGGGAAATACCGAAAAGGAATATATGCATTATCACAAGCAGGCAGAACCCAATATCGAAAGCCGCAACAAAACTGCTGGATATGCTGAATCCCATAGAAGATCAGAAGCCGTTATGAATGCAATGCATATTAAAAATAGTTTCACTGAAGACGGAATAATTTTTGAGTATTATAATACAGAAAACTGAAAAGAATACCGATTAGGATATAATATATTGCATAATGCAAAGCTGAAAAGAAGAATTGATTCAATTACAAATCACAAAGTGAAATTGAAATAAAGTGTTTAAAACTTATAATAAAACAGAACAAAAATCTATAATAAAACACAAGAAAAGTATGACATGGAGGTACTATGAAACGTATTGCAAAATTTGAAAAAGTAAGTTTTAAAAGATTTGCAGAAGATTGGTCGAATATTTTCCCCTCGGATAAGGATAAATATGACGAAGTAAAACGTATATACGATAATATAAGACTTCCCAAAAGGGCCACTAAGGGCTCGGCCGGGTATGATTTTTTCAGTCCCTTTACATTCACTCTTAAGCCGGGAGAAACAATAATGATACCGACAGGCGTCCGTGTTAAGATAGATGAGGGCTGGGTACTCAAATGCTATCCCCGCAGCGGTCTCGGCTTTAAATACCGTCTGCAGCTCAACAATACGGTAGGAATAATAGACAGCGATTATTACGGTTCAGACAACGAAGGGCATATATTCTGCAGGCTAACAAACGACAGCAATGAGGGAAAAACCGTTACGGTTGAGGAAGGAACCGGTTTTATGCAGGGAATCTTTGTGGAGTACGGAATAACCGTGGATGATGATGCGGATAAGGTAAGAAACGGAGGCCTGGGCAGTACAAACATAAATAAATAATGGCCATAGAGGTATACCGATATAACCATAAAGGTGGCAGCCGACATAATTGCTGCCACCTGATTTAATAATAGAAATATTGCTGAGCTTTAAAACGGAAAACGAAATGACAATCCATACCGCTGATTTGGATATTTTGATAATAATATTAATAATACTTCTATATGGTAGAGTGATATCGCTTTAAAATTTTGTTGTACAAATATATGGTTATATATTATAATAGGCCTATCTAATCTTGAAAAACTTGAAGGGAGAAAAGGAATGGGAGCAGAAAAGATACAGTATGTAATAGCGATGACCATTTATATCGCATCTGTTATTGCGATAGGCTTTCATTATGCGAAAAAGGCCAGTGAAAGTACGGATAATTTTCTTATAGGAGGAAGATCTTTAGGTCCCTGGGTAACAGCCATGGCCGCGGAAGCGTCGGACATGAGCGGGTGGCTTCTTATGGGATTACCCGGAGTGGCATATTGGAGCGGATTGAGTGAAGCCCTGTGGACCGCTGTAGGTTTGCTTATCGGAACTTATCTTAACTGGCTTATTGTGGCTAAAAGGCTGCGTACATATTCCATCGTGGCCGGTGACGCCATTACGATTCCCGATTTTCTAAGCAACAGGTTTAAAGAAAAGAAGAAAATAATTCTGACAATAGCAGCGCTTTTTATTCTTGTGTTCTTTTGCGTATATGCGGCCAGTTGCTTTGTGGCTGTCGGAAAGCTGTTCAGTACGCTGTTTGATGCCGATTATGTATATATGATGATTCTTGGTGCCGTATTTGTTGTAGCATATACCTTTATCGGCGGTTTCCTTGCGGAAAGTGCGTCCGATTTCATGCAGGGAATAATTATGTTTTTTGCTCTTAGCGTGGTCCTCGTAACGGGCATTGTAAAAACAGGGGGCATATCACAGTTAATCGAAAATGCAAAAAACATTCCGGGATATCTTGAATTTTTCGGAATCGCCCAGCCTGCTGTTGCAGACGGCGTACAACAGATATCGGAAACAGGTAAACCTTTATTTGAAGAAGCGGCTAAGTATGGATTTCTTGCCGTTATTTCGACGTTGTCATGGGGGTTGGGATATTTCGGCATGCCCCAGGTACTTTTAAAATTCATGGCAATCAAAAATCCCAATGAGCTTAAATTATCAAGAAGAATTGCATCCGTCTGGTGTGCAATATCATTGCTGGCGGCAGTGTCCATCGGAATTATCGGAAGAATTTTGTATCCTGATGCATTACGTACGGCCAGTTCATCAGAAAATATATTCATACTGTTGTCCGGCAATTTCTTTATACCGATTGTCGCCGGAATTATTATGGCTGGAATTCTTGCCGCGACCATAAGTTCTTCGGATTCCTATCTTTTGATTGCGGCATCGGCATTCTCAAAGAATATATATCACGGAATCCTTAAGAAGGACGCATCGGACAAGCAGGTCCTTTATATGTCGAGAGTAACTTTAATTATTATTGCTGTCATTGCAATGCTCATAGCATTGGATGAGGACAGCGTCATATTCACCGTTGTGGCTTTCGCCTGGGCCGGTTTTGGAGCAACTTTCGGTCCGGTCATGCTGTTCTCGCTGTTCTGGAAGCGCATTACCAGAGCCGGTGCCGTCGCAGGAATGGTAACCGGAGGAACCATGGTATTCATATGGAAACTTCTTGTCAGACCGTTGGGAGGTTATCTGGATATTTATGAACTGCTTCCCGCATTTGTCGCTTCCTGCATTGTTATTGTGATTGTATCCTTATGTACGGCACCTCCTGCCAAGGAGATTCAGGAAGAGTTTGATAGGGTTAAAAATTACAATTTTAATTAATGTTTATGATATGGCGTTTCACTATAACAGATTGAAATTACCGTATGTATATTAAAACACCTGCCGTAATTGCCTGTCATAGGCTGACGATGTAAGTCGGATTATGACATGGCGACTGCGGCAGGTGTTTTGCATCTCTCATTGTGCTAAATGAGGCTTACGCCTTAGGACTGGATTTTTCTTTATTTATGTTTTATAATTAGCAATAGGATTAATTTTTGTTAAATTTTGATTTATTAGATATTTTTTCTGATTTTATCTTTTATAAATTGAATCTTTTTGTAAACGAAATGTAATTATTACCGTACATGAGGTGATAGATTGAAGGAGAAGATAGAGCGGTTTGCCGGGGGAGAATTTGAATATGAGCAGCCTTCCCTTCAAATTTCTGCTGACGAAATAGCAATCAGAGTTGAGGCGGGAAAGCAGTATGAAGGAAGCTTTACAATCGGGAACAGTGCCGGAAGGATTATGAAGGGGCTGCTGTATTCGTCAAATCGATTGCTAACCTTTAACCAGACAAGTTTTATCGGTAATGAAATAATCATAACATACCGGTTTGATGCAACCTATTTAAGACCTGAAGATATTGTTGAAGGTAATATAGTAATAGTAAGTGATTGCGGTGAGATCACCCTGCCTTTTACTGCTTATCTGGAAGCGCCTGCCATAAACACCTCAATCGGTAAGATCAAGGATCTGCTTGAATTTGCCAATCTTGCAAGAATGGACTGGACCGAGGCAAAAAAGGTCTTTCGCAGTGAAGATTTTGAGCGGATCATTTTAAAAAACGAAGAAAAATATCAGGTTATATATCGCAATCTGTTAAAAAGCATTTCTACCAGTCAGGCCTTGGAAGAATTCCTTATTGCCGTAAATAAAAAAACAAGAATAAATCTTTGCGTAGATAAAACAGTGCTGGAATACGATGTCCTGAATGAAGACATCTTTGATAAATTAATAATTACCAAGGATCATTGGGGTTATGCCGAAATCAGGGTAAGCACCGATGCTTCGTTTATTATGCTTGAACAGAAATTCCTTTGGGCCGACAGATTTATCGGAAACAATCATAATATTACCTTTACCATAAAAGCCGCTAAATTAAAACCGGGTATCAATTATGGAAGAATATTTATTAAAACCGTCCATCAGACAATCACCGTGGAAATAATATGCAGAAACCGTAAGGAACAGACGAAAGTTGATAAACCTGTTGGAAGATTGAGGTTTAATTATGATTTTACAAGAACTTATCTTGATTTTCGTATCGGTCGTATTGATAAGGCAAAATATTTGCAGGAAATAGGTTCCTTATTATCCCTTATTGATGAATCGACTTACGGTACCGTAATAAAACTGCTAAAATTGCATGCAGCCATTTTGTCCGATGACAGGAATACGGCGGCCCTGCTTCTTGAGGAGCTGTCTGCGCAAGAAGCAGCCATTCGAAAAAATTCTGTTTTTGAATACTGTGCATATCTCTATCTTTGGGCCTTATACCGGAAAGATGAAGATACCATAAGCCGTGTTACGGACATTATCGGCAGATATTATATGAGGGAAAATTTCAGTTGGAGAATACTTTGGTTTCTGTTGTTTACGGATAAACGGTATGAAAGAAACAGGTACTATAAACTTGCGGATATCAAAGAACAGTACGATACGGGATGCCGCTCCCCTGTTCTTTATTATGAAGCGCTTTGTGTGTATAACGAAGAACCGTATCTTTTGCGGGAACTGACCGATTTTGAAATTCAGGTTATGAATTTCGGAATAAAAAATGACTGTCTGACCAGGGACGTTGCCTTTCAATATATCTATCTGGCAGGCAGATTAAAATACTTCAATCCGGTAGTTTTCAGAGGGCTGACAAAACTTTATAAAATATATGAGACGGAAGAAATACTTTCGACCATATGCGGCCTGTTAATCAAAGGCTGTATTAGGGATAAAAAGTATTTCGAATGGTTTAACAAAGGTGTCAGCGCCCAGCTTCACATAACCCAGTTGTATGAATATTTCATGTATACCGTTGACGAGAACAGGATGGAAGTGCTTCCCGAATCCCTGCTTTATTATTTCGCTTACAACAACAGGCTGAACGACAGGCAGAAAGCTTATTTATATGCCAATATAATTAAAAACAGGCAGTATATAGAACACATATATCAGATGTATTACAAAAGCATGGAATCTTTTGTCAAAGAACAGCTGGAAGCCAGAAAAATCGGTCCCAACCTTGCAATAATCTATATGGAATTTATAAATGAGCCTGAACTTAAGAGTTACTATGAAAAATATTTACCCGATGTGATGTTTACAAAGGAGCTATATTGCGACAATCCGAACATTGTAAGTGCGGTTGTCGTTCACAAGGAATTGGATGAAGCCCAGACGGTCCATTTATCGGAAGGGAAAGCCAACGTGCAGCTTTATACAACGGATGCCCATATATTTCTTGTGGATTCTTTAGGCAACCGCTATGCCGTATCTATAGATTATGTATTAAAACCGTTGCTGAAGCCCGAAGATTTTACCGAATTTTCCATGGATTACGAAAATCATACCGGACTGTTGTTATACCTGTTTGATTATTGCAGGGCTAACAGGATTGTGAATGAAGAAGCCATAAACTTAAGAAAAAAGGCTTTATCCATTCCGGGATTGAAGGAAAGATACTATATTGAATGCCTTTTAACTTTGATTGAATATTATAATGAAAACTACAATGCGGATCTTTTAGAGTATTATCTGATGAAACTGGATCTGTCAAAGGTCAAGGAATCCGGCAGAATAAAGTATCTTGAGTATATGGTAGTCAGGGGATATTATAACAAGGCTCTGGAAGCACTTAATTATTTCGGAACGGAAGGTATCCCTGTTCAAAGGCTTCTGAAACTATGTTCCGGGTGGATAACCTATTCGGGGCTGGAGACTAAGGAAGACCTTTTACTGTACCTCTGCTATGACATATTTACACAGGGCAAATATGATGAAGCAATCCTGCATTATCTGGTGAAATATTATAACGGTTCCATCCGGGACATGCTTAATTTGTGGCATGTGGCGAAGGACTTTGGTATGGATACCCGCGATTTGGAAGAAAGACTTTTGGCGCAGATTTTATTTACCGAAGAAGATATGGAGGATAAGTACGAGGTATTCCTGAAATATTACAGAAACGTAACAAACCATATGCTGGTAAAAGCGTTTTTGACTTATAACGCATACGGATATTTGGTACATGACAGGTTTATAGACGACGATATCTTTCCTATTATTCGCAGGGAATTATATTATGAAGACAATCCGATTACCCTGTTGGCCTGGCTTAAATATAATTCCTGCTGCACATCCTTATCGGACAATGACAAGGCGTTTATATCATACCATATCGACCGGCTTGAAAGGCAGGGTGTTATTTTACCATTCTTTAAAAAATATAAAGATTTAATAAAACTGCCCGAACGGATTTTGTACAGGTATTATGTGGATTATAGGACGGATCCTAAAAAACAGGTTTTTATTCATTACAGGCTAAAAAATTCCGGCAACGGATTTATTACCGAGCGGATGCCCAATGTATTCCTTGGGATACACGTGAAAGAGTTTATGCTGTTTTATAATGAGAGCTTTGAATATTATATAACCGAGGAGTCGAATGATGAAGTAAGGGAAACCGGCTATAAACTGCTGTGTTACGAAGATGAAGATAAACCAAGGGAAAATACAAAATACAGCCGTATAAACATGATGTTAAAAGCTCTGGATAAGGCGGATAAAACGGCCCTTCTTGAGATGATGGATGAATATGTGGTTTCCGAATATATAATTAATGAATGTTATGAACCGTTGCCTTAAAACACGGGTTTAATATTAATCTTAAGATAGGGAGAATCAGGATGGATAATCCGAGGAAACTTATTGTAGGTTTTGATCTGTGCAACGACTATTCACAGATCAGCTGTTACAGTTACAAAACCTATGAACCGATACCTATAAGTCCGAAAAACGATGAGGAAGAAGAGGCACTTATTCCGACTGCCCTTGCCGTAAGAAACGATACCGGCTTATGGTTATTCGGCAGTGACGCCCTTCGTTGCGCCAAAGAAGGGTCGGGAATACTGGTAGACAAACTGCTGACAAAGCTGAAAAATAAGGAAGTAGTTGAAATAGCCGGACAAAAATACAGCGCCGTAAAGTTGCTTGAAAAGTATTTCAGGAAGACTCTGACGCTGATAAAAAATTATTTTCCGACGGAAGTAATAACCCGCTTGGTTGTTACCATCGATGAAATGGATACGGATATGATTGAAGGTATTTATGAAGCCCTGGATTCGCTTGGTATTGGAAAGGACAGGGCTACGGTAATAAGCCACGGCAGCAGTTTTATGTATTATGCCTTAAGCCAGGAAAAAGAGCTTTGGCTTAATGATGTCGGGTTATTTGATTTTAACGATGTGGGACTTTATTATTATCAAATCAGTATCAACCGCAGATTAAATCCCATGATAGCCGGAATGGAAAAGAAGAATTTTTCGGAAACCCTGAATTACTCAATGTTAAAATGCAAAAATATTGACCTGAAATATACGTTTGAAACCATAGCCAGGACGGTTTTATACAAGCAGATTATATCCACTTTGTATATTACGGGAAGAGGTTTTGAAGGAGGCTGGGCGGACGACGCAATAAAAAGCCTGTGCGCGGGCCGCAGGGTATTTATGGGACAAAGCCTTTATACAAAAGGTGCCTGCTATGCGGCAAAAGAATTTTCGGGCGATAAAAAGCTGGGTGACATAATTCTGCTTAATAATGATATGATAGTTTGTTCCATATGGCTTAAGGTTTACGTTGACGGGCATGTAAAGGAAGTGCTTTTATCGGACGCCGCCGTACCCTGGTATGAGGTAAACAGGGAAACAGAAGTTATTCCGGACGAAGATGCCGATATTGAGATTATATTAAGAAATATATTGACAAAAGAAACCGTCAGGGAAAGGATACCTCTTATCAATATACCAGAAAGGCCGAACCGTATGACGAGACTGAAAATAAGCATATCCTGCCTTGACAAGTCCAGATTAAAGTTGGTTATATCGGATTTGGGATTCGGTGATATCTATCCGGCAACAGGTGTGGTAGCCCAATACGAGATTGATATTTAAATAAAAAGTCGGAAGATGAGAGAGGAAAGGTATGGGAAAACTCATTCTTTGCAGCGGAAAAAGGACGGACAGGCCGTATGTACTGCCTGGTTCGGGCCAAAGAGTATATTCAATTGAAGAGTTATGCTACTACATATATAATAACATATATTTCATTGATGAAGCCATGTTTACCGTTTCGTTGGCGGATTGGATAGGGAAGGAACTTGGACTTGCCGACAGGGCCGAGAAACTAAAAACTTTAAAAAGGCAGGGAGCGGACCTTAAAACTTTGATAACTGTTGTCCTTTGCAGCGCGGATTATTATACGGAGGATGAAATAAAAAAATTGCTTGCCGTTGTGGACGATATAAAAGCAATGTCTCCCGCCAGACGCCGGTATCTTAAAGCCAATTCCTATCTGAACAGGAAACAGTATTCGGAAGCGGCAGAAGAATATCAAAGTCTTCTTGCTTCCGAAGATGCGGTGAATTTGGATCCGAAATCGTACGGAGATGTCCTGCATAATCTGGCGATTGCCAAATTGCATATATATGGGCCGGGTAAGGCTTGCGAACTTTTTATGCATGCATATGAACGAAACAGGAGGCCGGAAAGTTTAAGGCAGTATTTATACACGCTTTTGCTTTGTAATGACAAAGAAACGTTTTTTGAAAAGTTAAAGGAATACGACGTGGACGAAGAAACCGGCAGGAAGATTATGCATAAGCTGGAGCAATTAACGCAGGAAGCAAAGTTTTGCAAGGATATGAATGAATTGAATAAGTTACGGTCTCTTAATGAATCCGGCAGGACGGAGGAATTTACTGAAAGATGCGTGCAAATCATTGACAGGTGGATAAATGAAATAAGAACGATGTAATATCACCATATGACGGAATAAAATAACTTTTGGAATAGGAGATAAATTATGGGCTGGCTGAAAAATCGTATAAAAAAGAATGACGGAAAAACCAAGGAAAGTCCGGAGCATATATTAACCGGTAAAGGCAGCAATACCTATTCGGATTACAAGAAATATATAAAAGAAAACACAGAAATTATATCCGAAAGCGGCAGGATGATAGAAGAAGCCAAGTTGGAATACCAGGCCGTAACCTCATACTTGACCGATATGCAAAAAATAGACATGATTCCAAAGGGACAGAGAGACGAACTGGAAGATGCGGCAAGAAACATTATGAATCTGAGTAACGAAAGGGAAACGATAAAAAAAAGGCGTTTCAGCATTACCGATACCCAATACCGCCTGTTTGAGCGGTACGAGATGCAGATACCAAAGGAATTAACGGCGGTAAAGGAAGCCGAAAATTATCAGGTAAGTATTGAGGAAGATTTGAAACGGCTGGAACAGGAAAAGCAGAATTTTCTCGATGAAAAGGATGAAATTAATAATAAACAATCCTTCCTAAAAGGTATAGCCATTGCCACCTGTGTAATTATAGTGATACTTTTTATTATTTTTGCCGCTTTGACGGCCCATGCCGAAGCTAATATGACTCTGCCTTTCCTGCTTACGGTACTTATGGGCATGGCCTCCGTTCTTTACATTTTTATGGAATCCAGAAAAAATGCCGCCGACATTCAATTGATACGTATCAAGCTGAATAAAGTCATCATGCTCTACAATAAAGTAGTCATAAAGTCGGTAAACAACCGTAATTATCTTGATTATATATACAGTAAGTACATGGTTGACAATTATGAACAGTTTAAAAATTGCTGGGAGCAGTTCGTCAAAATAAGAGACGAAAATAATTTATATAAAAGCAATTCGCAGCTTCTGGAGTTTTATTATGAAAGGCTTATAAAGGAATTGAAAAAGTTCGGCATAAAGGATGCGGAAATCTGGATTTACCAGCCGTCGGCTATCCTTGACAGCAGGGAGATGGTTGAAATCAGGCACAGGCTTAATGTCCGCAGGCAGAAACTGAGGGAAAGAATTGAGACATATCAGAAACAGCTCGATGAGGCAGCAAAGGCTATTGATTCTATCATAAAAGCTTATCCTGAAAGCAAAGAGGAAGCCGTGCGCATTTTAAAGCAATATAATGTTGATCAGAATATTGCTTTTTCTTCCGACGGCAAATAAGGTGGGTATTAAATTGAAATCGACCGGAAGCATTAGAATAAATATAAAAAAAATATTTGAAAATTATGGAACGATGCTCCTGCTTGTAATTGCGGATCAAATTATTAAATTGTTTATATATTATAATCACATGGACAAAAATGTTGATATTATAAAAAACATTCTGGCCTTTTATCCGATGTTTAATAAGGATTATTCCTGGATTAATTCCCTGTTTCAATTTGGCATAGGCCTTGTACCCCATATAATAGTTGTATGCTTGTTACTTTTTTGCCTGCTTTTATTTTACGATTTTCTGATAACAAAAAAGAAAGGCGATAAAATAATAAAAACAGCTTTTTCTTTTGTCATCGCCGCCGCTTTTTGCTCACTTATCGACAAGGTTTTATGGGGCGGCAGTCTTGATTATGTATATCTGAAAGGGTTTTTTGTTTTTGATTTAAAAGACGTCTATGTAAGCGTGTTTGAGGTTCTGACAGTCATTACCGTTATCAAAAGGATAAAAAAATTGGATGAGAGGAAGCTGCTGAAAGATTTTTTTGGTTTTATAAAAGACAAATACTCAAGAAAAACTTAATAAAGTATAAAGACACAGCGGGAAAGAATTAAAGAAGTTGTCATAAGTCTTAAAAAGGAAAAAATTTCAACCATGATAATTGTTTATATTGAAATGTGCTGAAGAAATACCTGTTTTATGGGAAATTAAGAGAATTAAGGCTGAAAAAATATGCATATGAAAGTACTTGACAGAATTTATAACTTTGAATAATATAGTAGTAATCTTTTAAATTTTAAAATAAATTCAAAACGTCAAATGCTATGAAAAAGAGGAGTAGATAAGGAACACTTAACAGAGAGGATCATCCGCCGGCTGAGAGATGATCTTTAAGCAGTCTTATCGAAGGTAGCTTTGGAGCAGCATTTCTGAAACCCTTATGAATTCAGGGTGGGTAGGAAATGACGGTTCGTCCCCGTTACGGACCAATGAGGTGGCTTTGCATAAACGTATCGGGTTTGCCGGGTATTTTACATATGCAGGCCATGAATAAAGGTGGTACCACGGTTCTTCGTCCTTTGCGTCGAAGAACCTTTTTTTATTCAGTAATTTTTTATTCAATAAGAAATACTTAAGGAGTTCATATTGAATAAAGTTGCCGCAGGCAATATGAAAGTTAAACGCATTAAATTTATCGGCATTGCAAAACAAGATATTCATATTACAGAATTTGCTCCGAAAGGATATGTATTGCAGGATATGAAAGAAAAATGCCGACGTAAGACGGTTAAGCCGGCGCTATGTCAGCAGCGTAATTCCCTTATGCAATATGTAACTGTAAAATTATTCAGAATCGAGAAATTTGCTTTATGAAATTTATGAGCAATAAATATAAGGATAGGAGAGATCATCATGAAGAAGGAATTGGCCAAGACCTATAATCCCAAGGACATCGAAGAAAAGCTTTATCAAAAATGGCTGGAAAACAAATACTTCCACGCAGAAGTGGACAGGAGCAAAAAGCCGTTTACAATCGTAATTCCGCCGCCAAATATTACAGGCCAGCTTCATATGGGTCATGCTCTCGATAATACCCTTCAGGATATAATTATCAGATTTAAGAGAATGCAGGGATATAATACCCTTTGGCAGCCGGGCACGGATCATGCCAGTATTGCCACTGAAGTTAAGATTATCGAACAGCTTAAAAAAGAAGGATTAAGAAAGGAAGACCTCGGAAGAGAGGGTTTCCTGGAAAGGGCCTGGAAATGGAAAGAGGAATACGGCGGCAGGATTATATCCCAACTTAAAAAAATGGGCTCTTCCTGTGACTGGGACAGGGAGAGGTTTACCATGGATGAAGGCTGCAACAAGGCCGTTAATAAAGTATTTGTAGATCTGTACAAGAAAGGATATATATATAAAGGCTCCAAAATCATTAACTGGTGTCCGGTATGTAAGACATCCATATCCGATGCTGAAGTTGAATATGAAGAACAGGAAGGCCATTTCTGGCATATCAAATACCCTATTGCAGGGGAAGACGGATATGTTGAGATAGCCACAACAAGACCGGAGACCATGCTGGGGGATACCGCCGTTGCCGTTAATCCGGAGGACGAAAGATACAGGCATTTAATCGGTAAAAAGGTAATACTTCCCATAGTCAACAGAGAGATTCCCATAATTGCCGATTCCTATGTCGATATGGAATTCGGGACCGGAGTCGTAAAGATTACCCCGGCCCACGATCCCAATGACTTTGAGGTAGGAAAGCGCCACAATCTTCCGGAAATCAACATTATGAATGACGATGCCACCATCAACGAAAACGGCGGCAAATATGCCGGTATGGACCGTTATGAGGCAAGAAAGGCAATTGTTGAGGAGCTTAAAGAACTGGGACTTTTGGTTAAGATCGAAAAACACGTTCACAATGTAGGTACCCATGACCGCTGCAAAACAACCATAGAACCTTTGATTAAGCCTCAGTGGTTTGTAAAGATGGATGAACTTATAAAACCGGCCGTAGAAGCCGTAAAATCCGGTGAAATTGAGATAATACCCGATCGTTTTAAAAAGATATACTTTAACTGGACAGATAATATTAAAGACTGGTGTATATCAAGACAATTGTGGTGGGGTCACAGGATTCCTGCTTATTACTGCGACGCCTGCGGTGAAGTTATCGTGGCCGAAGAAGAACCTTCCAGGTGTCCGGTATGCGGAAACACTAACTTAAGACAGGATGAAGATACTTTGGATACATGGTTTTCATCCGCATTATGGCCTTTCTCGACCTTAGGCTGGCCGGAAAAGACGGAGGATTTGGACTATTTCTATCCGACGGATGTTCTGGTAACCGGATATGATATTATATTTTTCTGGGTAATCAGGATGATATTCTCGGGTTATGCCCATACGGGAAAGAAACCGTTCAGCAAGGTTCTTATTCACGGCCTGGTAAGAGATTCGCTGGGCCGCAAGATGAGCAAGTCCCTGGGCAACGGTATCGATCCTCTTGAAGTTATCGACAAGTACGGTGCCGACGCTCTGAGATTTACCTTAATTACGGGGAACGCTCCCGGCAACGATATGCGTTTCTACTGGGAGAGGGTCGAAGCCAGCAGGAACTTTGCCAACAAGGTTTGGAATGCGTCCCGGTTTATAATGATGAATCTTGAGAAGGCGTCAATAACAGAAACCATAGATGAAAAACTGCTTACTCCGGCGGATCGCTGGATACTTTCCAAGGCTAATACTCTGGTTAAGGAAGTAACAGACAATCTGGAGACTTTTGAAATCGGTATTGCTGCACAGAAAATTTATGATTTTATCTGGGAAGAATTCTGTGACTGGTATATAGAGATGGTTAAGCCCAGACTTTATAATGACGGCGATGACAGCAAGGCCGCCGCTCTCTGGACGCTGCAGCATGTACTAACTACAGCCCTGAAACTGCTTCATCCTTATATGCCTTTTGTAACCGAGGAAATATTCTGCACCCTTCAGGACATGACAGGACTGAAAGAAGCGGATTCGATTATGATTTCTTCATGGCCGGTATATAATCCGGACTGGGAATTCGCTCATGAGACGGAAAGCATCGAGCTTATAAAAGAAGCCGTAAAAGGCATACGAAACATTAGGTCACAGATGAATGTCCAGCCGGGCAGGAAGACCAAGGTTATCGTTGTTTCGGACAGTGAACAGGTTAGAAATATATTTACCGAAAGCAAAGTATTTTTTGCGACACTGGGGTCCGCAGGCGAGGTATTGGTTCAGTCTGACAAGACGGGAATCGGAGAAGATGCAGTATCCATCGTTATCAAGGGAGCGACAGTCTATATCCCGTTCGAGGATCTGGTGGATATAGATAAGGAAATTGAAAGGCTGAATAAAGAGAAAGAGCGTCTGGAGCAGGAGCTGAAGCGTGTTAACGGAATGCTTTCCAATCCCAACTTCTTATCCAAGGCTCCTGAAAGCAAGGTTGCGGAAGAACGGGCCAAACTTGAAAAATACACGGATATGATGAAGCAGGTAGTGGAAAGGTTGAACAGCTTGTCCAGATAGGTAGATGACGCTCATCCTGACTAAATTGGTATTTCATATTACTAAGTCAGTAGAAATAAGAATTTAAGATAGTGAATAATAAATAAGCCGTTTCATATTATATAGGGTATACGGATGCACATTTATGGCTTACCGATAACTCAGATTATGAAACGGCTTATTTTAGTTAAATATTTTTCTTAATATTAATTATTTTATATATTTTACGGATTGTTAATTGCCACAATATCACAATATGAAAATACAGGCAAAGACAGGTTTTATTACATTATAGAAGGCCCCGAAAGCAAAATTCTTGTAATAAATTAATTATTGCGGCATTAAGCTTGAAATTAAATGTCCGATACATTATTATTATTTTATACAAATATAAAGGACATTTGGGATAACAAATGATTTTAATGATGACATTTCAAATAGTCACTGGCATGTCTTCGTGCGTCATTTGAGATAACAGATGATTAATGATGGCAAAGAGAGGTATTGATTATGTTACAGGATGAATATATTAATTTTAAAATCGGGAAGCAGAAACATATCGCTTTGATTGCTCACGACAGCAAAAAACAGGAAATGATTGAATGGGTTGAAGCAAACAAGGAAATCCTGAGAAATCATTTCTTAAGCGGAACCGGTACCACAGCCAGGCTGATATCGGAAAAAACAGACCTTCCCGTAAGGGCTTTTAACAGCGGCCCTCTTGGGGGAGATCAGCAAATCGGAGCCAGAATAGTCGAAGGCAATATAGATTTTGTCATATTTTTCTGGGATCCGCTGGAAGCACAGCCTCATGATCCGGATGTCAAAGCCTTATTGCGTATAGCGGCCGTATATGATATACCGATAGCAAATAACAGGGCAACCGCGGATTTCCTTATTACTTCAAAATATATGAACGAAGAATATGAAAGAAAAGTTATTAATTATAATAAGGTAATTAACGGCAGAATAAAGGAGCTGACTAAAGACAGGTTTCAGCCGAAAAAAACTTACAAAAAGAGAGAAGAATATAAGAAATAAGAGTAAAAGAGATAATTACAGCCAATAAGGATAAAATCAGTTAATTACAGGCAATAAGGAAAGTTTTATATAGGCATATAACCAGTAAAGTTAAGCTGTTATAATTATAAATAGTTGTAACTACAGATATCATAGTCAGTTTTCATATAGTTAATTCTTATAAAAGACACCTGCCGTATATCATGGGCATTTATTCCACGGACAGAAATAATGCCTGAATTCAGGGCAGGTGTTTTTATATAAAACCATCGGATATAAGCGGTTTAGGAATTAATTATGGATTAATCACATGTTCAAATCCGAATCCCGTGTCAGACTGTCAATAAAATATTTTGCACCGTCGGATAAAGGTATATCCAGATTATAAGCGGCGACCAGTTTTCTGGAAGGAAGCTCCTGCTCCGTCTCTATGATACCCAGATCCCCCAAATCCTTAATGCAGAAATCCGGTACAAAGGCTATACCGAGACCTATTTTTGCAAGATCGATAAGCAGATCATTGCTGGCAAGTTCAATGGCAGGTACCAGATCCAGTGAGTGTTCAAGGAATAAATTATGCAGGAATATACTGGTGGTTGACTTTTTTTCAAGCATCAGGATCGGATATTTCTGAAGTTCCTGAAAGCTTACAGGATGGTCATGAAGGGGGAATACGTCTTTCTTTGCTATAAAGACATCCCGGAATTCTTTTACGGGAATAATATCCATCATGTCATTTAAAGCCGGGTTGGGTGAATTCGTAACGATAACATCGACTTCGTTACGCTCAAGCATCTTGGCACATTGCACCGAGGTGCCGTTGGAAACTTTGATGTGAATATTGGGAAATTCCCTGTGAAAATGATTGAGATAAGGGACAAGATAATATCTGCATATTGTATCACTGGCACCGATTCTTAACTGTAAACCGATTTTCGGGTCGGCACACAGCTGGTTTTCCCCCCTGGTTATGAGGTTCACGGCAGGTTCAATATGTTTCAGCAATAGTTCTCCTTCCTTGGTAAGAGCCACCCTTTTGGTGCTTCGGATGAACAATTGCTGATTCAGCCGTTTTTCGAGTGTTTTGATGGACTGGCTGACTGCCGACTGGGAAATGAACAATGCTTCCGCAGCTTCCGAAAAACTTAGGGTTTTTGCCACATAATAGAATACCTTGTATAATTCATAATTAATATCCAAGTACCTGTCCAAAAATTGCTCCTCCTTTGTTATAACCGGTGAACTTAATTCGGAACTCAATAAAACTGGGCAACTCCGCCGATTATAGTATTTTATATATAAGATTTCCTAATAAAAGTATTTACATATATTAATTTTGATTATAAGACAAACTATGATATAATGCAAGAAAATGATGGGTCATTATGCTTAACAGGCAAAAAAATCATCTCAAATTATATATATCATAAGGAACGGGAGATTGTAAATGAGCAGCGTCAGAAGAATTTATGTGGAAAAGAAAGAACCTTATGCTGTCCATGCAAAGGAACTGGAACAGGAACTGAAAAATTATCTGGGGATAAAAGGATTGAAATCGGTACGGATTCTTAATCGGTATATGATAGATAACGTAAGTGACGATACATACAGACGGGCATTGAATACGGTATTCATGGAGCCGCCGGTAGATATTTTATATGAAGAAAACCTGCCTCTAAATCCCGGGGAGAGAATATTTTCCGTGGAATATCTTCCCGGACAGTTCGACCAGAGAGCTGATTCGGCACAGCAGTGTCTCAAGCTTCTTAATGAAACCGAAGAACCGATAATCAGGTCAGCGACAACTTATGTCCTGGCCGGTGACATATCCGAAGAGGAATTTAGGAAAATCAAGTCCTATTGCATAAATCCCGTGGATTCCAGGGAATCGGATGAAGAAAAACCGGAGACACTGAATGCTGAATATGATGAACCTGAAGATGTGGCAATCCTAACGGGTTTTAAGGATATGGACGGGGAGAGCTTAAATAAGTTGTATGATTCCCTTAATCTGGCAATGACCATGGCCGATTTGGCTCATATACAAAAGTATTTCAGGGACATGGAGAAACGAGATCCGTATTTGACGGAAATACGGGTACTGGATACTTACTGGTCGGATCATTGCAGGCATACCACTTTTCTGACTGAACTTAAATCCGTTGATTTTGAGGAAGGATATTATACCGACCCTATAAAGGCCGCATATTACTGTTATGCCCAAGACAGGGATAAGATATATAAGGGAAGGGACGATAAATATATCTCCCTTATGGATATCGCCACGCTTGCCATGAAAAAGCTGAAAGCCGACGGAAAACTTGATGATATGGAAGTTTCCGATGAAATCAATGCCTGTTCCATTATAGTACCTGTGGAAATTGACGGTAAAGTTGAAGAATGGCTGGTATTCTTTAAGAATGAAACCCATAACCATCCGACAGAGATTGAACCGTTCGGCGGTGCCGCCACATGCCTTGGCGGTGCCATCAGAGATCCGCTCTCAGGCAGAGGTTATGTATATCAGGCCATGAGAGTCACAGGAGCCGCAGACCCTACCCGGCCGATAGAAGCCACCATGAAAGGGAAGCTTCCTCAGAGAAAGATTTGTATCGGGGCGGCAAAAGGATACAGTTCCTACGGAAATCAGGTCGGCCTTGCAACAGGCCTTGTGGATGAAGTATATCATCCCGGTTATGTGGCCAAAAGAATGGAAATCGGTGCCGTCATGGGAGCCGCTCCCAGGAAATATGTAAAAAGGGAAAAATGCGAACCCGGAGATATCGTAATTCTTTTGGGAGGAAGAACCGGCAGGGACGGTGTCGGCGGAGCGACCGGTTCGTCAAAAATTCATACCACCAAATCCATCGATACCTGCGGTGCGGAAGTGCAGAAAGGCAATCCTACCACAGAGCGCAAGATTCAGAGACTGTTTCGCAGGCCTGAAGTCAGCATCCTGATAAAAAAATGTAATGATTTCGGAGCCGGCGGAGTTTCCGTGGCGATAGGTGAGCTGGCCGACGGACTTTATATAAATCTGGACAAGGTTCCGAAAAAATATGCCGGACTGGACGGAACCGAAATTGCAATTTCCGAATCCCAGGAGAGAATGGCAGTTGTCGTAAGTCCGGAAGACGCAGATAAATTCATGGCCTATGCCAGGGAAGAGAATCTTGAAGCCGTGGCTGTGGCCGAGGTTACGGATACCGGAAGGCTGGTCATGGTATGGAGGGGCAGGGAGATTGTCAACATTTCGAGGGAATTCCTCAATACCAACGGCGCCCATCAGGAAGCCGATGCATTCGTAACCGTTCCCGACGATAATGAAAACTATTTCAGAAAGGGAGCTTTGCCTTTTCTTGAAGAAAATATAAGTGTGAAGGATAAATGGCTGAAAGCTTTATCCGATCTTAATATTTGCTCCAAAAAGGGACTGGTGGAGATGTTCGACAGTTCCATAGGAGCTGCTACGGTTGTCATGCCGTTTGGCGGCAGATATCAGAGAACGCCTATCCAGACGATGGTGGCGAAACTTCCTGTTACCGAAGGAAAATGTGAAATCGTAACGATGATGAGTTATGGATTTGACCCTTATCTTTCAAGCTGGTCACCTTTCCATGGAGCGGTATATGCCATAATTTCGTCCGTGGCTAAAATCGTGGTTTCCGGAGGAGATTATTCAAAGATTCGCTTTACTTTCCAGGAATACTTCCGCAGGCTTGGAAGCGATCCCAAACGTTGGGGAGAACCTCTGGCTGCTCTTTTGGGAGCTTACGATGCCCAGATAAAACTTGGCCTCGCATCCCTGGGCGGCAAAGACAGTATGTCCGGAACCTTCAATGATATCGACGTACCGCCTACGTTGGTATCTTTTGCGGTGGATACGGCTCTGGCAAAAGATATCGTAACACCGGAATTTAAGAATCCCGGTTGTAAGATTGTAAGATTTAAGATAAAGAAAGATGCTTACGATTTGCCGGTTTATGAACAGGTAAAAACCCTGTACCGTAATATATACAAACTGACCAGGGACAAAAAGACGTTATCCGCTTATGCCATAGGATTCGGAGGAATAATTGAGGCGGTAAGCAAAATGGCTTTCGGCAACATGCTGGGTGTTACCCTGGATTCTTCACTGGACGAAAAAGAACTGTTCATGCCCGATTACGGTGGCATTATAGCCGAAATAAAGAACGAAGATATTGCCTTGCTTCCGGAGTACGGATTTGAGCCGGATGAGTATGATGTAATCGGTAAGGTAACAAAAGAAGCGGCTTTCAGGTACAAAGATGAAGTTCTTTCCACGGAAGAAGCTTTTAAAGCCTGGAGTAAAACTTTGGAGAGCGTATATCCGACCCGTACGGGGGAAAATGCAGAAATATTTGAAACAAAGCTTTTCGATGCCGGAAAGATCTATGTGGCCAAAAACAGGGTGGCAAAGCCGAAGGTATTTATTCCTGTGTTTCCCGGTACAAATTGTGAATATGATACGATAAAGGCTTTCGAAGCGGCGGGCGCGGAGACGGAAACGGTCGTCTTTGCCAATATAAATGCCGACGATATCCGTGAATCCGTAATGAATTTTGAGAAGGCCATAAGACGGGCGCAGATTATTATGTTTGCCGGCGGCTTTTCCGCTGGAGACGAACCGGACGGTTCCGGAAAATTTGCGGCAGCCATTTTCAGAAACGACATTATAAAGAATGCCGTCAACGATCTTTTGTACAACCGGGACGGCCTTGCCTTGGGAATATGCAACGGCTTCCAGATATTAATAAAACTGGGGTTGCTTCCTTACGGTGAGATAAGACCGCAGGAAGAGGATTCTCCTACCTTGATTACCAACAGAATCGGACGGCATGTATCAAAAATCGTCTATACAAAGGTGGTAAGCAACGCATCACCGTGGCTTATGAAGGCCAGGCTTGGCGGCATATATGCCATTCCGTCATCCCACGGGGAGGGGCGCTTTGTGGCGAATAAAGAATGGATTGACCGGCTTTTCAAAAACGGCCAGGTGGCGACCCAATATGTGGATCTTGAAGGAAATCCTACCATGGATGACGAATATAATCCCAACGGTTCGTACTGTGCGATTGAAGGTATCTTAAGTCCCGACGGCAGGGTTCTCGGAAAGATGGCCCATTCCGAAAGAACGGGAGATTTTGTTGCTGTCAATATTACCGGAGATCAAAACCAGCATATATTTGAATCAGGGGTTTCGTATTTCAGATAATATAGTTCTTTTTATAAGAATAATGATTTATATATGAGTACGTACGGAAAAGATCTGAGAAATGATATTTACGTGTGTATTATAAAATGTCGTTATATTGATTAAAATTTATATGTTCAATTTACAGGAAAAAATACCTGCCGTGATATTATAGTCATAACGGACATACCGGGCCGCAGAAGACATCATAAACACGGCAGGTATTTTATATAAAATTCTAAACAAAAAGAAACTATCTGGATATGTCATTATATAAAAAATGCGGTATTCTCCTGACAGTCCAAAGGTTCCTTATCGTCCCTGAATCCTTTGAATACCGGCTGGCGGAGCATTCCCTTATCGTTAGGCATGAACTGGACGGTACATACAAGTTCCGGTTTCAGCCAGACGGCGTTTTCATTGCCGGGGGGAATTTCGGCAAAAGGAGGGTGGTCCATGGTTTCGCAGTGCATCAAATCCTTATGCCTTACGCCCATGGTCACATGGCCTTTATAAATTAATTCGCTTCCCCTGTATTGACCGAGGATAATGCTGGTTATACCCCTTTCCTTGATGATATAACCGCAGACCACGAAATCCATGTCTTTTAAAAATTTAAATTTAATCCATTCTTTTGTCCGCTTGTCAAAATAATATTTACTGTCTTTTTTCTTGGCTATTACACCTTCCAGTTTTTGAGCTTTTGCAACCTCAAACAATTCTGTGCCCATTTCCGGAATAAATCTGCTTATGGCCAGTTTGGGAGATTCGGTGACGGTCTTTGACAATATGGCTTTACGCTCCATAAGAGGAAGATTTATAAGTTCCTTATCCGCAAGATATAGAATATCAAATACCACAAAGGAAGCGGGATATTTGTCCGCAGAAAGCTGTATTTTAAAATTATTGGAGGTCAGGGCTCTTTTTTGAATTTCAAAAAAGTCCGGCACTCCGTTTTTTAGTATTACAAGTTCTCCGTCAAGGATACAGCGTTCCCCGACATTTTTATATATGTCGGCCAGTTCCGGAAATTTGGGAAGAAGCCTTAAATTTCGTTTGTTTCTTAATTCGGTATCCTTATCAAGATAAGCGATGCACCTGATTCCGTCAAATTTAAGTTCATATATCCAGTCGGGGTCGTTGAAAGGTTCCTTCATTTCCGAAATGAGCATGGGTTTAATGTTTTTTTCTGTGAAAAGATCCATTATGCGCTCCCGATTTTTTTATTTTTCTGCATATCCAGAGTTTTTTGCAACGCTTCCATTAAATCAATAACATTGTTCGGTTCGGATGTGTCTGCAGCCACAATATCTTCTCCGCGTATTTTTTTCATTATGGCGTTCCTTAGTCTTTCCTGGTATTCGTCCTTGTATGCCGTTGCATCAAAAGGTTTTGTCAGGGAATTTATTAAGGTTTTTGCCATGGTGATTTCTGCTTCGTTTAATTCAACTTTCGGTATCTGTTTCGGCATAGGCAGGATTTCATCGTGATAGAACAGGGTTTTTGCAATCATGCCGTTGTCGGTAGGATATAAAACAATAAGGTTTTCCTTGGTTCCTATGACTGTTTTTGCCAGGGCCACCTTCCCTTCCGACAGCATGGCAAACCGCAGCAGCTCGAATGCTTTTTCTGCCCCCGCTTCCGGAATTGCATAATAATTTTTTTCATAATATATCTGGTCTATCTCCGGAAGGTTCACAAACTGAATGATATGAATGGTCTTGTCTTTCTTTGTTTTTATTTTTTCAAGCTCTTCATCCGTCATTATCACATATTTGCCCGGTTCATATTCGTATCCTTTTATTATTTCATCGGGTTTTACTTCCTTATTGCAGCTTGGGCAGTATTTCTTGTATTTTACCCTTTCTTTTGTATCCCTGCAAAGTTGGTTAAAATGTACGTCATTGTCTTTTGTGGTGCTATAAAGACCGACCGGAATATATAATAAACCGAGTGATATGGCTCCCTTATGCGAAACACCCATAAAACCGCCCCGTTTCATGTATGATTTAAAATTATTATTTCTTAAAAACAGAAAAAAATACCTGAGGTTTTGCCGTTTAAACCGGGGCGTTCAATTATAAAATTAAATTATCTTGTAGTGTACGGATTTATATTGTAATATAAATAAAGAATATACTTTTATTGGGGCGTAATAAGCAAAACGTGAATTAAATATGAAGCGGACCTTATAATATGGCATAATAAAACTTATATCGGTGCTGATATTGGTTAGATAAGATTATTGATGAAAAATAATATCGGTTAAATAAAATTGCTGATGAAAATGAGACAGATGTTCATTAAGGAACTTTAACAGCATCGGAGCAGAAAACATTACATTGACCGGATTTTCTTTACACTTGAAGCATAAATAAAAATGAAAGGAGCATTATAAGCATATGGAAACAATGGAATACATAATAAAAACCATAAAGACTCTGGTTAACATACCGAGCCCTTCCGGATTCACGAAAAAAGTTATGGAATTTGTAAAAGGCGAAGCTGAACGTTACGGTTATGTCTGTGAGGAGAACAATAAGGGCGGGTTAATTATCACGGTGGAAGGCAGGAAGCAGGAAACCGCAGGCATAACCGCCCATGTAGATACGCTGGGGGCCATGGTTCGTTCCATAAACGGTGACGGAACCTTGCAGTTTACCATGGTCGGCGGATATACCATGCACAGCGTAGAGGGAAGTTATTGCAAGATTCATACCAGGGACGGCAGGGTATATACGGGAACGATACTGATTAAAAGCTGTTCTGTCCATAGTTATGACGATGCGAGAACCATGGAGCGGACGGAGAGAAATATGATTGTACGCATAGATGAAATTGTTAACAGCGCGGAGGATGTTCTTGCCCTGGGCATTAACAGTGGAGATTATATCAGTTTTGATGCGGAATTTGAATATACCGAAAAAGGTTTTATAAAATCAAGGCATCTGGATGACAAAGCTTCTGTTGCAATTCTTCTGGGAATACTGAAGGAAATGTCCGAAAAACGGCTGGTTCCCGATAAAAGAATAAAAATCTTAATAAGCAATTATGAGGAAGTGGGTTACGGTGCCAGTTGGATTCCGGATGATATTGAAGAAATCGTAGCCGTGGATATGGGCGTTGTAGGGGACGATTTGAACGGTTCCGAATATAAGGTATCAATCTGTGCAAAAGATTCCAGCGGCCCCTATGATTATGATTTGACCGGCCGACTTATTTCCCTGGCCAAAGAAAACAATATCGATTATGTGGTGGACATATTCCCTCATTACGGTTCCGACGTATCGGCCGCTTTAAGGGGCGGAAACAATGTCAGGGGAGCTTTAATCGGTCAGGGAGTTCATGCGTCCCATGGAATGGAGAGAACCCATATCAAAGGTTTGGAAAATACCTATAAGCTTGTTAAAGCATATCTGGATCTGAAATAAATAATTGTATATATTTAGCTGTATATATTTATAACAACTGCCGTGATTTGGGGTATCGCAAACGAACGACGTAAATTCGGTTGTGATGCCGCAGCGGCAGTTTTTTTATTTTAAATGAAGTTTTGGCTGGAATGCAAAACAGGCATTTTCGGAGCTTAAGCCAGTCCTGGCGCAAGCAGGTCAAATCCAATTATTATAGGATATAAAGTAAGATCGGCGTGAATTTGCTTAAGGGTTATTCTTGTGGAGCCTTAAGGCTTGCCGGCCTTTTTTAAATTTATAAAAAATTTGGGTTATGTATTGACATTAATGTTATAACTTGTTATAGTGTATATAAACGATATATACACTATAACACTATTGAGGGTGGGCCATGAATATCATTATCAGTAATTCCAGTGATAAACCGATATACGAGCAAATTACTTCACAAATTAAACAGATGATTATTACCGGTGAACTTCAGCCCGGTGACCAGCTTCCTTCCATGCGGATGCTCGCAAAAGAGTTACGGATTAGTGTTATTACCACAAAAAGGGCCTACGAGGATCTGGAACGGGACGGTTTTATACATACCGTGGTGGGTAAAGGCAGCTATGTTGCCGATAAGAATATGGAATTTGTCCGGGAAGAACAGCTTCGAATTATTGAGGAACACTTATGTAAGGCCGTGGAAGGGGCCAAAGCCGGAGGCATAAGTCTGGAAGAGTTACAGGATATAGTCAGAATGATATATGAGGAGGAATAGCATGAACGCACTAGAATTGAATAATGTAACAAAAAAATACGACAAGTTCACACTGGACAATGTAAGTTTCAAAGTACCCCAGGGCACCATTATGGGTTTTGTGGGTGAAAACGGAGCGGGAAAAACAACCACAATTAAGGCGATACTCGATTTGATTCGTATTGACGGCGGAAATATCCTCATCTGGAACCGTCCGTCAAAAAATCTTCCGGTTGAATTAAAAGCACAAATCGGAGTCGTATTTGACGGGAGTAATTTCCATGATAATCTCACGGCTGATAATATAGATTATATAATGAGGAATATATATTCCAACTGGAACCGGAAAGTTTTTGAAGAGTATTTAAGGAGATTTAAGATTCCGAGTGATAAAAAAATAAAGGAATATTCCCGGGGAATGAAAATGAAGCTTTCCATAGCGATAGCCCTGTCCCATAATCCGAAATTACTGATATTGGATGAGGCTACCAGCGGCCTGGATCCGATGGTTCGGGACGAAATTCTGGATATTTTCCTGGAATTTATACAGGACGAAGAACACAGCATATTATTGTCATCCCATATAATAAGCGACATTGAAAAAGTAGCGGATTATGTGACTTTTATTCACGAAGGAAGAATAGTATTCAGTGAGAATAAGGACGATTTAATCTATCGGCACGGTGTAATACGCTGCCGGAAGGAAGACGTTAAAAAAATTGATCGGAAATTTATTGTAGGCATAAGGGAAAACAATTTTGGGGCCGAAGTAATGATAAACAATGTGGATTTATTTAAGAGACAGAACAGGGAATTTGTTCCCGAAAAAACATCTATTGAAGAAATTATGCTTTTTGTCAGCAGAGGTAAGGAGGTTAATGTATGAAAGGATTGATTATAAAAGATTTTTTAAACATACTGAAAAATTTTAAAATGGTAGGAGCGGTATTGATTTTTTATGCCGTCTTATTAGTCATGACCGGTAATCCCGAGGGATTTGTCGGTATAATTTTAATGCTGTTTGCAATATATTTTCTTACTACGTATTCTGCGGATGAAAATGTAAAATGGGATTCGTATGCATTGACGTTACCGATATCAAGGGAAAGAATAGTGCAAGGAAAGTATGTGACAATGCTGTTGTTTACTTTGTCTGGATTTATGTTTAGCAGTATTTTAATGTTAATATATAATGTTGTTCAAAATCAGAAAAATCTCTTTAACGGAATAAAAACTAATGCAGCAATTGCGGCCGTAGTTATCTTGTTTAATTCCATAATGATTCCTGTCATAAACAAAGTTGGGATATTAAAAGCGAGGATATATGCGGTCGTCTTTTATATGGCTGTTTTTATTCTTGGGTCGTTAATATCGGATAAAATCATGGAATTATATCCTGCTCCGCCCGAGAACCTGGTCAGGTTTGTCGAAGTCGTTTTTAAGAATGCACATATTGCCGTTCCTTTAATATTATTGGCAGCCCTGATCATATCTTATATCATATCGGTACGGATCTATCGAAATAAGGAATTTTAGCACTTCACCTTTTAACATATTGTTCATAAAATATTATGTGAACATATATGCAGAAAGAGGTATAAATCTTTGAACTATGATGAAAACAATCGAAAGGATGAAAAGGGACCTGTAAAATATGATCGTATTTATCCGAGGACTCCTGAGTCAGGTTCTGTACAAAGGCAGACGGAAACCGGTACGGGACAACGATATATGTGGCAAACCGGAACCGGCCAAAGTGCATTAGGTTCCATGCAAACCGGACAGCCCGGATTTCCGGGATTCGGACCGGGGCAGGCAAGACCCGGTAATCAACCGCCTTCGGCACCTCCCGATTTTACCCCGCAGCTGCCCCGTGAAGAACAGCAATTACTGTCCGGACCCTCGGATTTTCGCGGGCCCTTTGGCGGCAGAATAATTGATTTTCGCAGACGACCCCAAGATTTTCGCAGATGTTTAAACCGTTTTACCTATATATGGCTGGTAAACGGCAGTAACTTCTGGTTTTATCCGGTGTTTATCGGGAGAAACCATATAGAAGGCTTCAGATGGAGAAGGAACAGGTGGGATTACGACAGAATAAATATAAACAGAATATTGTTCCATCTTTGTTTTTAATTTGATATTAAAGAGGTTGCTTCAAATTAACAAGTCACAGGTTGTTTTGAAGCAGCCTTTTATTTTGCCTTGTACAACATGGACAAATTAATTACAGATGATTTTGCAAACAACAATACTTTACATAATATACAAAATATATATAATTATATAAAAATATGTCGCTGATGTGGTCTAATTTCATGATAAAAATAGTTACAAGTCTTACTTTTTTTGTAACAGATTCCTAAGTTTATAATTGTATTATTATGAAAATTGCTGTAGAATAAGTATGAGATCAGTTAATGTATTTATTTTACAGCTTTATATTTACTTTAATCTGAAGGAGATACAATATGATTAGAGATATGGAAGTTCAAAACAATAATATCGGAACTGCCATTCAATATTTCCGGGAAACTTATCATATCTCTCAAAGTAAACTATGCAAAGGAATTTGCTCCGTGTCTACTTTGTCAAGGATAGAAGCTGGAGAAAGGAATGTTGATGCGCTCATACTGGAGACACTCTTGGAACGTCTGGGCAAGGTTCCGCATCAGTTTGAGCTAATTCTGACCGATTTTGATTATAATGCTTATATGTGCAGGGAAGAGATAAAAAAGAAGATTAATCAAAAAGATATCGAAGGCGCACGAAAATTAATCGATGAATACGATAAATTAACCACGGACAAAGGAACCCCCCATAAACAGTTTACAATGGTAAGCCGTGCTTTACTGAATGAATTGGAAGGGGGAGATCCCAGAACCAACATTAATTTATTGATTGAGGCCATATGTTGTACCGTACCTGATTTTAATACCAATAATGAAATAACGGATTATTATTTAAGTGTTACGGAATTGAATATAATTCTGGATATTTTACAGAAATTGATAGCTTTAGGTATGGATGATGTGGCTGACAAAGTACTAAACCAGGTTTTGGATTATCTGTACCGGCACAGACAGATGGCTCACATACGGAATATTTACATAAAGGTAGCCGTCATAGCAGGCAATTTTTTTATGAAGCATGATAAAATCGATCAGGCTTTGGAAATATGTGATAACGGCATTAAGATGTATAAAGGCAGCAGAAGGATGGATTATATTGGGGATTTGTATTATATTAAAGCAATCCTGCTGGAGAAGAAATTTGACAAAACCACTGAATGGGAAGAATCCAGGAAAAAAGAATGTTTGAAACTATATTTGCAGGCATATTGCATATTTGATTTTTGCGGGGAAAGTTCGAAGGCTGAAAACATCCGGAATCATTTGCGGGAGGTGTATGAATGGGAAGATATCGTTTAGGTGATATTATACGGATGACCAGAAAGTCTTTATCTATCACCCAGGAACAGTTGAGTGAAGATATTTGTTCCGTTGAGACCTTATCGCGAATAGAAACCGGCAAGCAAAATCCAAGCAGGGATGTATACGAGCTTTTGATGGAGAGAATGGGCAGAATCCGTGAACGGGCTTACTCGATACTGTCTGTTTCGGATTTTAAGGTACTGGAAAAAATGCAGGCATTTGAAGAAGCCATCCAGTCTTATGATTTTCAACGAGCGGAAAAAATACTGAAAGAAATATTAAAAAAACAGGGAGACACTAATCTTGACAAACAATTTAAAATTCGTGCCGTAAGCCTTGTAAACTACCGTCTGGGGCGTATAAGTACCGACGAATTTTTGGACGAGCTTCAAAAGGCAATCCGTTTAACTATACCCAAATACGGGAATATTTCTCTGAAAAATTGGCCGTTAACTTATAATGAAGCAAATATAATTCTTAATATATCAACAGCTTACGCCGAGAAAAATGAATATCAAAAAGCGGTCGAAATTTTGGAAGAGGCTTATGGAGCGTTAAATCAGAGTTATATGGATGTGGAACTAAGAAACACATTTCAGGTTTTTATACTTAATAACCTGTCTAAGTGGTATGGTTTGATGGGAAATCATCAGAAAGCAATTGATGTTACGTTGCAGGGGATTAAGATCTGTAAAGAGTGCAAAATAGGAAATGTACTCCCAAATCTATTATACAACTACGCCTGGAACAAAAGGCGGTTAATAGATGAGGGAGTACTTTCACAAGAGTACAAGAGAGAATGTATAAGAGCTATAAAGCAAGCTTATTATATATCATGTGCTATGCAATATCCCTACGGAGAGCAATTTTTAAAGCAACATTTGAGTAAATACTATAATATTAATGTAATATAAATATGTCATTATATCAGTGAGCCGACTGAATCCTGAGGAGGCCAGTCGCTGGCAACTCTAAATCCATCATTAGTATTAGCACTGTCCTGTACAGCAGGAACAATCAAGCCTAAAGCCATAAGCAGTCCTGCAACTATAAGTAACTTTTTGAATTTCTTCATAAAAATTCCTCCTTTTATAGTTGACTGGTTTATATGGGGACGCTTATATAGCCGGCTATATTGAGTTGTATACAACTTTTGTAAGTATAATCATTATAATATGACATAAAATAAAAGACCATGACATATTTGGAAAATTTTCAATTAAAATTTTCCAAAAACGTCATGGTTTTTATTTAAGTTATCTATTATGATTTATATAAAATCAATTACAAGATTACATGAAAACAACAAAATGTGCTATAATAGATTATAATATAACAAGTTTTTGTCTGTCATAAGTTCTTTTTTCGGGAAGGGTGGCTATAATAATTAGGGGATCGATATGCAAATAAATGATTTAATATGGGTAGTCTCTTGCATTGCCATCAGCTGGCAGCAGGTATATGGGGATAGTGAAGGCTCATCCTGTTTAACAGGATGAGCCTTTCATTGTAAAAAAATGGAGTCAATGGGGCTCGAACCCATGACCTTTCGCACGTCAAGCGAACGCTCGTCCCAGCTGAGCTATGACTCCATTACATAAAATCTCTGTTTATAAATAAGTGGAGCATAGGGGACTTGAACCCCCGACCTCCACACTGCCAGTGTGGCGCGCTCCCAACTGCGCTAATGCCCCAGTACCTTTAAGTATATAAAAAAATTTGATAAAAGTCAATCCGTATCTTTATGGAATATTTTTGCTTTATTTAGTCGTTGTATTTATATGTATTGCCGATTAAAGCAAAGAATTTCAATTTTATTGTTATAGCTTTTATTTATAACCAATTATATGAATTTACTAATTTACAATAACAAGACTGAATGATATCCTACACATAAATAATTAATTGCAAAGGAAATGTTTGACAGAAAGACGTGAGTATAATCAAAAAGGGGGTTTTATCATGAGTAAGAAAACATATAACGAAAGAAATTTCAGGTTTGAGACATTACAGTTACACGTGGGCCAGGAAAAACCCGATCCTGTTACGGATGCAAGGGCTGTACCTATCTATCAGACTACGTCATATGTATTCAGAAACTGTGACCATGCGGCTGCAAGATTCAGCCTTCAGGATGCCGGAAATATATACAGCAGGCTTACCAATCCGACGCAGGATGTATTTGAAAGAAGAATAGCCGCTCTTGAAGGTGGAATTGCGGCTTTGGCTGTGGCATCCGGTGCGGCAGCGGTAACATATGCCGTTCAAAATCTGGCACAGGCCGGAGATCATATCGTATCGGCCAAAAACATATATGGCGGAACCTATAATTTATTTGCCCATACGTTTCCGGCTTACGGAATTACAACAACGTTTGTTGATCCGTTTAAGTATGAGGAAGCGGAAGCGGCGATAAAGGAAAACACAAAGGCAATATTTATCGAAACCTTGGGTAATCCCAATTCTGACGTGGTGGACATTGAAACATTTGCAGCCATAGCCCACAAACATAAGATTCCGCTTATTGTAGACAATACTTTTGCGACCCCATATCTGGTCAGACCCATCGAATACGGTGCGGATATTGTTGTGCATTCTGCCACCAAATTTATCGGCGGCCACGGAACGACTATAGGGGGAGTTGTCGTTGACAGCGGCAAATTTGACTGGGAAGCAAGCGGAAAATTTGAATCCATTACCGCTCCTAATCCCAGTTATCATGGCATTAGCTTCACGAAGGCGGCAGGGCCTGCTGCATATATCACGAAGATGAGGGCGATACTGCTTCGCGATACCGGTTCAACCCTTTCTCCGTTCCATTCATTCATATTTCTGCAGGGACTTGAAACCTTGTCGCTCAGAGTTGAAAGGCATGTGGAGAACGCCCTGAAAGTAGTTGAATATCTGAAGAACCATAAACAGGTTGAAAAAGTCAACCATCCGTCCGTTTCGGATGATCCGCTTCAGCAGAAGCTATATAAAAAGTATTTCCCGAATGGCGGAGGAACAATTTTTACATTTGAAATCAAGGGAGATGCCAAGAAGGCAAGAGATTTTATCGATAACCTGGAGTTATTCTCTCTGCTTGCAAATGTAGCTGATGTAAAGTCCCTTGTTATACATCCGGCTTCTACGACCCATTCACAGTTAACGGAAGATGAGCTGCTTGATCAGGGTATTAAGCCAAATACCATAAGGCTTTCAATCGGAACCGAGCATATAGATGATATAATCGAAGATTTGGATGAAGCTTTTAAAGCCGTGTCATAAATAATAAGGTCGCAATAAGACGCCTAAATGCGTCCGGTGCCTGCTACAAAGCTTGCAGGTGCCTGCTTAGAGCCATTTACCGATTAACTTTCAGACGGTTTTAAGAACAAGCGATTTTCACCTGTTGGTAATATACTTATATTTATTTGTATCAGATAGAGCGGTAGTATTGTTTTACAGAATACATAAAAACGCAATACATTATTATCAGAACAGAAAAATAGGACAAATGAAGATTAGACAAATAGAAGATTAGATGAATAGAAGATTAGACGAATAGAAGATTTGATGAACAGAAAATTAGACGAACAGAAGATTAGATGAATAGATGATTGAAAAAAAGAAAAAAACATTGGAAGAATATTGGAGTAGTACAATAGACGAATACAGGCTGTGGTTTGTGCTGTCACAGGCGGAACATTGTGTGTCCCGCCATATGATACGGAAATCACAGCCTGTATACTTGTACTGGGGTGCTTATAGCCTTGCTTTATTTTGCAAAATACTTTGCCTTGCGGAAAATTCAGATTGTCATATCGGATTAGTCCTGTGTATTTGATAATATTAAAATGACTTTTGGCCAGGTTATATGTATAATATAATAAATTTTATTAACAACAGAAATTGTCCGGTATTGTGATTGCATACAGTGTGGAAGGATGAAAATTGGCTTTTATGAAGCCTAATAAATTTTATGATTATAATGATATGCAGTAAATGTAGTCAAATGTTATGTTTCAAAAAATCATGCTTATATGCCTTAAGGAGGGGTGTTATGACTTTACAGCAGATTAGGTATGTGGTGGCGGTTGCCGATACCAATTCCATGAATGAGGCGGCAAAAAGGCTGTACATATCCCAGCCGACACTTTCCGGGGCAATTAAGGATTTGGAGACCGAACTTAATTTGACCATTTTTACCCGTACCAACAAAGGGGTGGTGCTGACGGCGGAAGGGGAAGAATTTCTGGGATATGCCAGGCAGGTATTAAACCAGATGGAACTGCTTGAGGAAAAATACATAGAAGGCAAGAAAATCAAGAAAAAATTCGGAGTATCAACCCAACACTATTCATTTGCCGTAAAAGCTTTTGTGGAAATTGTCAAGCAGTTTGATATGAATGAGTATGAATTTGCCATCCGTGAAACGAGAACGTCCGATGTCATAATGGATGTAAAAAACGGAAAGAGCGAGATAGGTATTCTTTATACCAATGATTTTAACGGGAAGGTAATCAATAAATTATTGAAGGAAAACCAGCTTGAGTTTCATCATTTGGTAACCTGCAAGGGATATGTATACCTTTGGAAAGGGCATCCCCTGGCCGCTAAAGAAAAGATAACCATGGAAGAACTTTTGGATTATCCGTGCCTTTCATTTGAACAGGGAGACAACAACTCATTTTATTTTGCGGAGGAAATCTTAAGCACCTGTGATTACAGAAAAACTATAAAAGCATGCGACCGGGCTACCATGCTGAATTTGATGATTGGAATAAATGCATATACCCTGTGTTCGGGGATAATCTGCGAGGAGCTTAACGGCAGCGATTATTGCGCCGTCCCTTTGGATATCGATGTATATATGAATATCGGTTATATAATAAGAAGTCACAGCATATTGAGTAACATAGGAAAAAGATATATTGAAGAATTATATAATTATATAGATCAATACAGGTTTAATTCTTTATATAATCAAATGTAAATACCAAGTAAATGGAAATAATATTAAATTTTCTTTAAATTAAATAATTAGGCTTCAAATTTCGATAATATGTGATAAAATAATATAGCGTTTATTCGATTTCGGGAGTAATCGGAAAATGTATAGGATGCTAATAAGACTGTTTTTTTCGAAATGAGGAGTTATTATGTTTGATTTTGATAAGGAAACGCAAGAGTTACTGAAAGAACAGGTACTTGAAATTATGAACGAAGAAAAAAATACAAAGACACATAATAGATCAGGTAAGAATAACAGAGGAAAAAAGAAAAGGGAAAGAATATTAAAATATATAGGGGTTATACTCCTGCTTATTATGGCTTTGTTTGTTTTTATGATAGGCACCAGGCCCGGCAGAAGTATAATTTATAAAACGGCGAGCAAATTTGTCTACAATAATATACAAAAAGGCAATGATTCCGAAGATAATGACAATGAGGAAGAGGAATTTGTCCATGAGAAGAAATCCGATAATGTAGTTTGGGAAGATTATGCATACAATTTCCTTGTTTTTGGCGTTGAAGAATTCGGCGGAGCAAAAAATACCGATGCAATGTTAATCGCCACTCTGAATAAAAAGGACGGAAAGATAAAACTTACGTCCCTTCTTCGTGACAGTTACGTCGATATTCCGGGATATAAGGCAAACAAGCTTAATTCAGCTTTTGCCAGAGGCGGAACCGATTTGTTAATAGAAACCATAGAGAAAAATTATAATATACAGATTGACGGTTATGCTTATGTCAATTTTGAATCATTTGAAAACCTGATAGATATGCTCGGAGGAGTTACCATAGAGTTAGGTGAGGAAGAAGCGGCATATCTGAGAAAAACCAACTATATTTCAAAAAAGAAAAACAGAAATGTTCATGCCGGAGTAAACAAACTGAACGGTAACCAGGTTTTGGGATACGTCAGGGTTAGAAAAGTTAAAACTCTGGGAGGAGCAAATTATGATTACGGCCGTGTCGTACGGCAGCAGAGGGTGTTGAAGGCGATATTTGACAGCTTGATGTCATCCAAGAATTTGCTTAAGATAATTCCTATCAGCAAGAAAGCATTAAGCTATGTGACCACGGATCTCAGTCAGAAACAGATTGAAACATTGTTTGAAGCCGTAATCGAAAATAGGATAACCACTCTTGAAACTTTCAGAATTCCGGTTGACGGGGCATTTGAAGCGCCTAAAAAGTATAACGGTATCGGTTATCCGATAATTCTTGACTGGGATAAAAACAGGGTGGAATTGTATAAATTCGTATTCGGATATACGGACGAAGAAGCGCAGGCGGCTTTGGATAGCGTAAAATAAGAAAAGTGGCGGAATAAAAGCGGTAGAATAAAATACGGAATTAAATAATAAGATGTGAAAAACATCCTCATGACGGCTTTCGAACAATTGTATGAGATAAATATACTGTATGAGATAAATATATAACTAAAAAATACGCCAAGAAAAGAGAACAGGCTGTGATTTAGCCTGCCATCGGAGACACTTACGTGTTTCTATGGCAGAGCAAATCACAGCCTGTTTGGTTTATAATATAAACCCTTATTTTACAGTTGATTTTATAGGCGATCCAGGACTTTCATATCCTCGTCATTGATGACAAAATCAACATCCGCATTGGATATGATACGTTCTTTCTTCGTTGATTTGGGAATTACGACCGTATTTTTCTGAAGGCAATATCTGATGCAAAGCTGTGCGGGTGTTACATTATATTTTTCGGCCATTTCCACAATCTCTTTTTTGTCCAGTATTCTTCCGGTTGCCAAAGGAGAATAAGCCGTGATTAAAATATCATGCTTGTTGCAAAAATCTACCGTCTCTTCCTGGCGCTCTCCGACATGTAAACGAATCTGATTTACCATCGGTACATACTTGCAATTTTCCAGAATAGGTTTTATATGCTTAGGTTCAAAATTCGAAATACCGATAGCTTTTACTTTGCCGCTTTCATAAATCTCTTCAAAAGCCTTCCAGCTTTCAATATTGCCCTCGGTACAGTCAAGACCGATCCTGTTCCACGGCCAGGGAGCATGGATTAAATATAAATCGATATAATCCAAACCCAATGCGTCAAGAGACTTTCGGAAACATTCATGGGCTATATCATAACCTTTTTTTTCGGCCGGCAGTTTTGTCGTAACAAATATTTCTTCCCTCGGTATTCCGGAATCTCTGATGGCTTTACCGACACTTTCTTCATTTCCGTAAGCCATGGCCGTATCTATATGCCTGTAGCCGGCTTCCAGCGCCCATTTTACTGAATTATAAGCCTCTTCGCCGTTGGGTATCTGCCAGGTCCCCAGACCGATTTTCGGCATTTTTACTTCGTTTTTTAATGTATATGTTTCCTTTAAAATCATAACTACACCTCCGTTTTAATAAAACATATTTTGCGTTCTGTTAAATTGAGGTTTAATTAACCGGACAATTCTATATTTATTTATATTCGTAAAATTGTAAACTTGCATATAATTTATTTGCAATAATGACACCTTACAGACCGAGAACCATGTGGGCTACAAAAAAGTAAATCATTAAAGACAAGGCATCCACTATAGTGGTCAGGAAAGGACTGGCCATTACCGCAGGATCGAATCCAAGCTTCTTTGCAAACATAGGCAGTGTAGAACCCACTATTTTTGCAAGCAAAACTGTTATTAATAAAGTGGTATTAACAACCAAAGCTATACTGAAACCTACCCTGTCAATTACAATCAGTTTAATGAAGTTAACAGTGCCCAGTGTCAGGCCGCAAAAAACCGCAACTCTTATCTCTTTCCAAAGTACTTTTAACAAATCTCCGAATTTCAGCTCATTTAGCGACATTCCTCTTATAATTGTTACGGACGATTGGCTTCCTGAGTTGCCGCCTGTGTCCATAAGCATGGGAATATATGCGGTCAGAATTACATATTTTTGTAACGCATCTTCAAAGTGAGTTATGATTAAGCCGGTAAAAGTAGCCGAAATCATAAGAAAGAGCAGCCAGGGTATGCGGGCCTTCCAGATTTCGAATATGGATTTCTTAAGATACGGGATATCGGAAGGGGTAATGGCAGCCATTATTTCCATATCTTCCGTAGTTTCCTGTTCCAATACGTCCCAGGCATCGTCTACCGTGACTATTCCGACCAACCTGTTATCTTTATCCACCACCGGAAGAACGGTCAAATCGTATTTACCGAATAAACGGGCCACTTCTTCCTGATCGTCGTGAGTGTTTACAGAAATGACATTAGTCTCCATCAGGTCTTCGATTTTGCTGTTGTCGTCGGACAGGATAATGGTTCTTAAAGTAATATATCCTATCAAATGCTTTACATTATCGGTCACATAGCAGGTATCAAAGGTTTCGCTGTCCAAACCTATCTGCCGTATTCTTTTTATTGCATCGGCTATGGTCATGTCAGAACGAAGGCTGACATATTCCGTAGTCATTATGCTTCCGGCGGAATCCTCCGGATAGTTCAATATCTGATTAATAATGTTGCGGTCGCTTTCCGAAGAGTTTTTAAGAATACGTTTAACGACATTGGCCGGCATTTCTTCAATTAAGTATACCATGTCGTCTATATATAATTCATTTATGACCTCTTTAAGTTCTACATCGGAAAAGCTGTCGATCAATGCTTTCTTCTGTTCGGAATCCATCTCGACAAATGTATCCGCCGCCAGATCTTTAGGTAACAGCCGGAACAGCAGAATAACATTCTTTTCCGGCAAATCTTTAAACAAGGCAGCCAAATCGTAAGGATTTATTTCCGAAATGGTTTCTTTAAGTTCTTTGTACTTTTTCTCATCAAGCAAACCGGTTATCTTTTTTTCTAACTCTAATTCAGTTGTTTTTGTCATTGTAAACCTCCTTCCAAAGCATAACTCAAGTATATTTCTATACTTGGCCATACTTGGCAGGAGTAAGGCACAAAAAGACCGAAGCGTCAACAACAACAAACGGACGCTTCCGTCGTAGTTATATATGTTGTTGTATTGCTACTTCGGTCAGGTATGCCATTACTACTGCCAGCGTCCATTGTTATTGTCTCGCCCCTTTCTTTTTTAATTAATTTCTTATGCCTTAAAATTACGTATTCTTAAAACCGCAAACTCTATCAAAAACCGTCAACATTAACACTATAAGTCTAATCCCACGATAATATGATGTCAATACGTTATTATCACCAAAAAGATGAAAATAATAAATTTTGAGAATAAATTAATCGGGGCGTTCCGAAAACTTATATTTTCCTTTTGCACACCGTGTAAGCTGTGCGGGTTTTCGGAATCGCCCCGTTATTTGGTTACAATTTGTTCATAATTTGTTCAAAAATTATTAACGGTACCTGACACTCTGTAATTCACGGCCTGCGAATTAAAGAGCCTGTAATATAATCCGTCCTTGTTCTCCATGAGATGCTTATGGGTATCGTATGCTTCAATCCGGCCGTTATTTATGACAAGTATACGGTCACAGAAAACCGAGGATGACATTCTGTGAGATATGTAGATTGCCGTCTTGTTCCCGACCATGCGGTTGAAATTCTCATAGATTTCGGCTTCCGCCATAGGATCAAGGGCAGATGTAGGTTCGTCCATAATTACCATTGAAGCATCCTTATATAACGCCCTTGCTATGGCGATTTTTTGTGCCTGACCGCCGGAGAATTCCACTCCTTCGGTATCGTATTCCTTACCGAAGAGGGTTTTTATGCCGTCAGGCAAAGATTCTATTTTGTCTTTAATTCCGACTTCGCCGATGATTTTTTCCACTTTTTCATTGTCTATGCCGACAGGTTTGCAGGTGATATTCTCCTGGATGGAAAAATTGAATAATTTAAAATCCTGGAATACGGCGGCTATGGCTGCAAGATAAGATTTATGCTCATATTCGAATATATCCCTATCGTTAATGTAAATGGTTCCGGAATCCGGATGATAAAGACGGCACAGAAGCTTGACGATCGTGCTTTTTCCGGCACCGTTAAGGCCTACAATGCTTATTTTTTCCCCTTCCCGGATTTCAAAGGATATATTATCGAGAACCTTTTTATCGGTTTTTGGGTAGAAGAATGTCACGTTTTCGAAGCGGATGGAGCGGACTCTGTCCAGTATCCTGGTTCCGGTCTGTTCTGCTTCATCGGGAACTTTCAGCAGTTCAACCAAAGGTTCCAGGTAACCCAGCATCTGGAATATGATAACCACAGCCTGCCCGAGAGCTATTATCGAAGACGAAAAATTTATGGCGGATGATACATACATTGTTAAATCGCCGATACCTATACTGCCGCCCAAAGTCTGGGCTCCGACAAAACCGTAGGCAAACACTGTCTGAAATACGACAACTATCTGGAATAAGCCCATGCTTAACCCCAAACGCCTGTAGAATCTGGTAAACCAACGGTTTATTTCTTTATTATACGAGATAACCGTATCCGTAATCATATTCTGCATATTATAGAGACGAAAATCCTTGTGACCGGCATTTTCATAAACCAGATTGGCATAATATCCGAATTTCCTGTTTACCGGAATCAATTCCGCAAAAAACTTTTGCTGGTAATTGGAAAATGAACTCTGCATAAGCAAAATAATAAGAACAGATACAAATAAGGTAACGACCAGGATCCAGGAAAGCCTGAGCATCACTGTGACAAGCCCGATAACGGTTATCGTATAATTTAAAAGGCTAATCGTATTGTTTATAAGATTGGATACCGCGCCTTGGTTTTGCATGGCGAAACTGGCCCTTTCCTTCAGGTCCAGATAATGAGGGTCTTCCAGATGCCAATATTCAACCGACATGATTTTCCTTGCGAAGGCCCTTTCAATCTGCCAGTAAACTTCCTTTTCCTTTACATCCAATAGTCTTTTTAATGTTTTCTTCAGGAATGAGAATATAAGGTTGCACCCTGCAATGGCACACACCCAGAAAATGAGTTTATTTTTGTCCTTGCTTCCCATCAGTTCGTCGATAAGGAATTTCGGCAGTATGACATTACCAAGAATCTGTCCCGAATATACCAGCGAATTAAATATGAGAAGGAAAAAATAAACGGGGCTTATGTTCCATACCAGTTTTACCACGGTCTTTATTTTTTCTGAATTTTTCATGCCGCATCGCCGCCTTCCTGATAATATTTGCCCTGGGTGACAAACATATCATAATATATTCCGCCCAGTTTCATCAGTTCGTCATGAGTACCGTATTCCCTGAGGCCTGTACCGTCAATCAGAGCGATCTTGTCGCAGAATTTGGTCGATGCAAGACGATGCGAAATGTATATGGCGGTTTTCCCTTCGGTCAGTTTGTCAAACTCTGAATAGATTTCCGCCTCCGCCAGGGCGTCCAGCGCGGCCGTAGGCTCATCCATGATAACACAGTTGCCTCCCTTATACAGGGCTCGTGCTATGGCAAGTTTCTGGTTTTCCCCGCCGGAAAATACGGACCCGTTTTCGTCAATAATCTTTAACATCATGGTATCCGTGCCTTTTTCAAGGCTATGGACTTTATCATATAATTTTACCTGTTTTAAAACGTCATCCACTTTTTTATAGTCAATATCATCCAGACTGCATGCAATATTTTGGGCTATGGTGAAGGCCAGAATATTGACTTCCTGAAATACCACCGCAAACATTCTGAACAATTCGGTTTTTCTGTATTCCTTTATATCATGTCCGTTTATCAATATCCTTCCGGAATCGGGCTCAAACAGGCCCGTAAGCAGTTTCACAAAGGTGGTTTTTCCGGCGCCGTTGACGCCGACAAGGGCAAGTTTCTGACCGGCGGGGATCTTTAATGAAAAATTCCTGAATATGTATTTGTCCGTTCCGGGATACTTAAAAGTCACATGGTCAAATTCGATTTCAATAGGTACATCCGCAGGGGCTGCAGGAAGTTCTCCCCCTTCCTCTCCGAGATTTTCGTCAAGTAATTTGAACAGGTCGCGGACATACATGTGTTCTCTCATTATATAGGTTATATTGTCTGACAGCGAGGTCATTCTTGTTGATAAAGTGGATGTAGCTATAAGATACATGGAAAAATCCTCAATAGGCATGCCGTTTACGACCTGATAAGTAAGTATTCCGTAAGTGACGGCATCCGATACCAGCAAAGTAAGCAGTGTTATAAATCCCAAGGCATATTCCCTGCTTTTGATTAATTTGAATACATCCACATATCCTTTGATTTCCAGATTGAAATTATCCAGTATCCTTTCCTTCAAATCATACAGCCTGACATCTTTACCGTATGTGAAATCTTTGGCCGTTTTCCCGTAATAATATACCCTGCGGCTGTGCCTGGACTATTGTTCCTTCTTTTTATATTCATACTTATTAACCGCTACCGCTATCAAGGAAGTGGCGGCTATATTAATAGCTATAGCCAGCAAAATAAGAGGGCTTTTTAAACCGATAAAAACAGAAAGTATCAGGACTATAATAATAAGGTTAGGCAGTTCGAAGAGCTTATGATAAATCCCTTCCACTCCGTTGTCGTTAGAGTTGGTCGAATTGAATGCCATATCCCATTTTTCAAAAAATGCGGAGGATTCCATGTATTTATAGTCCATGTTTAAAAGCTTAGCCATTTGATCTTTTAAATAATCAAGCCTTAAGGCGGTAAATCTGGGATATCCGAAATGCATAAGAAATTGTTCAAAAAAGTTAAGTATCGCACCCGCCGCAAAAAAGCCAGCGGATATCCAAATTATCCCCCACAAATTTGGAGAAGGGCCGGTAAGATATCCTATCAGAACTTTCGGCAATGCTATGGATATAAGCGGCACCGTAAGGGAAACCAGGGTATAGATACCGCATATAAAAAAAGCTCTTTTATCGTTTATTCTGATATTATCAAGCAAACGTATAATTGGCCTTTTATTATTGCCTTTCATAAAGTTCCTCCTAAAGTTTTATTTGTACTTGTTCCCCATCGCCGCTAACCACATCTACAAGGATTAAATCGGGATATTTCTTTTTAATCCTGATGATTTCTTTGCTCAATCTGCGAAGATCCTGAGAGCTTAGTTTAATCTCATCGGAAGGAACATACTTATTTATGATACCGCATCCAATCCGTGCAGTCAGAGTGTTGAATAGCAATTTAGTAGGGAAAATAAGTCTGATGGTTTTGAAATCAGGAGATTTAATTGTAATTCTCATATCATTCCACCACAATTTCGATAGTATCGCCGTCTGCACTGTTAACTTCCACAAGTTTACCGATTACGCCGGATTCCACCAGACGGATAAGCTGTTCAAAGTCTATGCTTTTTAAAGATTCATTGCCGGATACCTGAGGCATTTTCATTCCCATTTCCAACCCCAGCTTTACAAGCGGCAGCGGAAGATTTACTCTGATTTTGTCTCCGTCGGCCGAATTCACATTGATTTTGAACAGCATATCGTCAATATTTTTGCGCTGGTTTTCCGGCAATATCCGTGTCTTTTTATTGTTTTCTCCGGAAAGCAGTTCGTCAACGGTAACTCCCAGTATCTCCGCAAGCCTCGGAAGCAATGTGATATCAGGATAAGATATGTCGTTTTCCCATTTGGATACCGCCTGGGGAGTAACGCCGAGCCTTTCGGCCAAATCTTCCTGGGTAATTCCTTTTTCTTTTCTTAAATTGGATATTCTTTTACCGATTGTTTCGGTCATGTTAATCACGCTCCTTGTTTTTGATGGTTATATTTTACCGTTAAATGGCATCCGGTAAAAGGTATTATTGGTTGATTTTAAAAATTTTTCTCAACCGGCGGTTTATTTTTCACTCAACTGCAGGTTGAATCCGCTTTAAAAGCTTATTTTTATAAAGCGAAACGGATATCGATATGTTGCGGGATTGGAAAAATATAATACCAATGTGAATATATTTACAGACACAGAAACCCCATAATATGTTAAAATAAAACTGGCGATGAGTTTGAAGTAAAAGATACAGAATAAAAATAAATATGGGTCGATTATATATATAAAATGAAGATTTGCCGGTGAGGATATGCTAGAATTGAATTAAGAAAATGTATGCATTTAAAATAGAGTGCAGTTAAAAGAATATGGATTATATAAAACAAAATAGCGAATTAAGAAAAGCTAATCACATATCGTTAAGAGCCGATATTAGAAAAACGAAATTAATATAAATAATTTTCAAAGGGAGGGTAACATGAAAATATTCCATATATCCGATTTACATATAGGCAAATATTTGCATTTTTACAACCTTAAAGACAATCAGATTGCCATACTTAATCAGATTGTGGACAAGGCCCGGCAGTACAGGCCGGATGTGATAATTATTGCCGGGGATATCTATGACAAGTCTGTACCTTCGGCCGAAGCTTATGCGATTTTCGACCGGTTTCTGATCGAATTGTCGGAAATAAAACCCGCTATACCCGTGCTTATTATAGCGGGCAACCATGATTCGGCGGATCGGCTGAATTACGCCAGCACCTTTTTGGAAAAGCACAATATCTATATTTCGGTTTATCCTCCCCGAAATGAGGACGAACATCTGAAAAAAGTCGTTTTAAATGACGAATACGGAAACGTTAATTTTTATCTGCTTCCCTTTACCAGGCCGGCTTATGTCCGTCATTTGTTTGAAGAGGAAAGTATTACAAGCTATGATTCGGCGGTAAAGGCACTGATTGAAAGGGAAGATATCGACTACAGCGAGCGGAATGTCCTGATATCACATCAGTTTTATGTGGCAGAGAATACAAAACCCGAAACCTGTGATTCCGAGCAGATATACATATCCGTCGGAGGAATTGACAGTGTGGACATATCGGCCGTGGAGAAATTCGATTATGTGGCTTTGGGCCATCTTCACGGGGCCCAGAGCATCGGAAAGAGACACATCCGTTACAGCGGAACTCCCCTTAAGTATTCCGTCAGTGAAGAAAAACATATCAAGTCCATAACCATGGTTACCCTGAAGGATAAGGGTTCAGATATAATAATTGATACGATACCGCTTGTTGCCGAACAGGATGTCAGGAGCGTTAAAGGAACTTTGCGGGAAATAATCGGCCTGGCAACGGATGATAACAGGCATGATTTTGTAAGCATAACCCTTACCGATGAAGACGAGATATATAAACCTAAGGAGCAGTTGGAGGAACACTATGACCATATCCTCGAAGTAAAAATAGAAAACAGCAGAACGAAAGCGCAGCTTTTGGATACATATTCAGAAATAAAGATAGACGACCCTTTGGAGGCGTTCAAAGAATTTTATCAGGAAATGCAGGGCGTTCCGATGAGCAATGAGGAAGAAAAAATTATGCTTGACGTAATCAAAACCATACAGGAGGTGAACGAAGATGAAACCGATTTATATTAAAATGTCCGCATTCGGCTCCTATGCGGGAGAAGAGACCATAGATTTTACCGGTATAGACAGCGGCATTTTCCTTATAACGGGGGACACGGGGGCAGGCAAGACTACCATTTTTGATGCCATAACCTATGCGCTCTATGATCAGACGAGCGGCGGCAAGCGTGACGGGGTCATGATGCGCAGCCAGTATGCCGGCAGCGATGTCCGCACCTATGTGGAATTTAAATTCCTATACCGGGGAGAGACTTACATAATTAAAAGAAGCCCCAGGCAAACCCGTATCAGCAAAAGAAGGAACAAGGACGGAGAGTTTACCGAAACTACGGAACCGGCGACTGTTACACTTATTATGCCTGACGGGCAGCCGTTTAAGGGCAGTATAAAAGAAACAAACCAGAAAATTGTCGACATAATAGGTCTTGATGCCAACCAGTTTACCCAGATAGCAATGATTGCCCAGGGGGAGTTCCTGAAATTGCTCCATGCTTCCTCTAAAGAACGGAAAGAGATATTCGGAAAAATATTTAATACCAGAATATATTGGATGATAGAGGAAGAATTAAAAAGTAGGGCTTATGCCGTATATAATGAACTGGAAGATAATAAAAAGGCTATTGTCAGGGAACTGGAAGATGTTCAATGCATAAAAGGCAGCAAACTGGCCTGTATGTGGGAGGAAACGGGCCGGTTTACGGAAAGCGATTCCGATAAGCAGCTTAATCTGATTACGCAGATTATAGACGAAGCAAAAGAAAGGGAAGACGAAATTAATAAATCCATAGGCATATGTCAGGAAGAAGCGAATAAGATTAATGAAAAAATCAGACAGGCAAAGGAACTTAATAAACTGTTTGATGACCTTGAGTCCGAACAGGAAAGGAAAAAAAAGCTGGATCTGCGAAAAAACGAAATGCTTCTTGTTAAAAATCAGATAGACTGGGGTAAAAAAGCCCTGCTGGCGGAACCTAAGGAAACGTTTTATATAAATAAGAAAAATGAGCTTGCCCAATGCGGCAGAAGAATAGAAGCCATAAAGCGCTGGCTTGATGAGAACAGGGATAATCTGGAGCGGCTTAAAAAAGACAAGGAAAGTAAGGAAGAGAATTACAACAGACAAGGACCTTTGCTGGTATCAAAAATAAATAATATAAAAGAACTTCTGCCGAAATATGAACAGTTTGATAAGATAAATTCCGAACTGAAAATAATAAAAGATAATATGGCAAGGACCGAACTTGAACGCAGGAAATTATCCGGCAATATCGATAAGGCAAGGGAAAGCAGGGAAAATCTAATAAAAGAGCTGGAAGAACTGAAAATCCTTGCCGACAAGTATACGGAACTTTTACATACCGTCCGGGATCTAACGGAAAGAAGAGATGCCATCAGGGCTTTGATTGATTTAATAAGGTCCATGAAACTGCTGTTTGTTAATTATGCCAAGGCAAGGCAGGATTATGAAAATGCAAAGGAAACTTATGAGTCAAGAAAAAGACAATATGACGAATTATATCACAGCTTCATAGAAGGGCAGGCCGGAAGACTGGCGGCGGTATTGAAAGAAGGAGAACCTTGTCCCGTATGCGGTTCAACCATCCATCCAAAAAAAGCGGCTGTAACAGATTCAATTATAGACGAAAATAAACTGGAAGCCGCAAAGATGCTTACGGAAAAGGCTTTGTCCGTAAGCCAGAATAAATATGATGCAATGCAGAAGGCCATGCAGGAATATGAAAACAAACGAAGCCTTGCCGGACATGAAGGGAAGAAAATTATTGATGCCTTATTTAATCCGGATAATATCAGCGATGCCGAATTACAGGCCATGCTTAACGCTTGCCAGAAAGATTTGGATAAGGCAACTTTTGATATGAACAGGGCAAAAGAAGCCGGAGACAAATATCTGGATAATCAGAACCGTATAAGGGCTTTGGAGGAAGCCTTGGAGGTTTACGATAAGGAAAAGGAGGAAACCGAGAAGGCTTATGGCGAACTTGCCATAAGTTATACCAAGGCGGATACGGCTTTGAACTCTTTAAAGGAAACACTGGTATATGAAAGCAAGAACAAAGCCATGGAGGAACTTGCGGCAACCCAGACACAGCTTAAGACTTTGGAAATAGACAAGTCTGAAGCGGCCGATATGTATCAGGCCATGGCGGAAAAGTTTGCCCAGGAGCAGGGCAATCTGAAATCCGAAGAAAAAAGCTTTGAAAGGCTAAAAGAGGAAGTAAAGGCCGCCGGGGACGCATTTTACGGTGAACTTGCAAGGCAGGGTTTTTCGGACGAAGATGAATATCACAAAGCATCAATCGGTTCCGAAAAGATAGAAGAACTAAACGAATCCTTGCAGGCTTACCGTGAAGCGGTTATCGATAATAACGCAAGACTTGAAAATCTTACGGAACAGACAAAAGGAAAAACAAGAATTCGGACCAACGAGCTTGAAAGCAGGCAGGCGGAACTTTCAGAAATCATGAAAGAGCTGGATGAGGAAAATAAAGCCGTATACGGTATCCGCTCCAGGAATGAAGATATATATGAAAGACTGAAAAAACTGGTTAAAGCAAGGGAAAAAACCAAGGCAACTTACGGCATCTTAAGCAGGCTTTCGGATACGGCCAACGGCAAGTTAAGCAGGCGGCATATTAATTTCCAGACATTTATACAGAGAAAGTATTTTCAAATGATAATTCATGAAGCCAACAAAAGATTATATACTATGTCCAACGGGCAGTTCATTCTGAAATGCCGGGATATGGAAGAACTGTCGGGCCAGGGAGAAGTGGGGCTTGATCTTGATGTGTTCAGTCTGGTAAACAATCAGAGCCGGGATGTAAAAACTTTATCGGGCGGGGAATCATTTATGGCGGCATTGGCCATGGCTCTCGGAATGTCTGACATAATTCAGAATACGGCGGGAAGAATACATATCGATACCATGTTCATCGATGAAGGTTTCGGCTCTTTGAGCGAAGATGCCCGTATGCAGGCCATAAAAATCCTGAACGATCTTTCCGGCGGAAAAAGGCTTGTGGGCATCATATCCCACGTGACCGAACTGAAAGCCCAGATAGAAACCAAACTGGTGGTTACAAAAGACGAAAAAGGCAGCAAGGCACGGTGGGAGATGGCGTAACTGGCCGGTTATCTTACGGCCGGCGGCAGCAAGAAGCAATGGGGATATTTTATAAAATGGTATGTCAGAAACTCAGTTCATGAGTTTATGACATACCATTTTATTAGTTAAATCATTTGCCATGATTGCCGATGGCTGGCTCATACTGTCAATTAATTTTCATTCAAACAGGCTGTCAAGTTTTTTACGTATTAGCTTTCTTCTTTCCTCGGTGGCTTCGGTATCTACGAAAAAGGCCCCGTCTTCTTTTTCGATAATAAAATCCCCTTCTTTAGTATTTTTGGGAAGCTTATTTCGTTGAATATTAACGAAAGAATTATCCTCTGTTTCACAGACGGCATAATCACCCTCAAATCGGTCAACTGTATACTTTTTCATAACATACTCCTTTTTCCAAAAGTTATTTAGAAAGTTCAACGCGAAAAACTTCATCAACAGATTAATTTTTTAGTAGTGCTGACAATAATTTTGTGTTAAGAATAGACATAGGGAAACTTTCTTTCCTATGTAGTATCTATTGTTGGCACTTTAAATTCTACAAGAAATTGGTTCCCTTTATTTTATTTTGTCGGAGGATTGCATACTTTGCAGGGAGAAAGCCCTTTGTTTAAGGCTTCTTCCAGAGTAACTTCAATATCGGTTTTAAGGTACTTGCAACCTGCGCGGTGATACTTGGAACCGGTTTTGGTTATGTGTACTATGATATTTTTGGCGTTTTCATTTTTTGTATCGGATTTGTCGGTCTTGCTGCCGGCGGATTTGGACGTATCACTTTTTTTGGTATCTGTCTTGCCTGTCTTACTGTTGCCTGCGGCTGTAGAGGATGCAGTTTTATCGGATTTTTTGGTGTCCGTCTGTGATTGTACGGTTTTATCGGACTTATCGGTTATCTTATACGGAGTTTTGTTGACGGTAATTTTATTGCCGTCGGATTCTATGATTATTGTACCCTGTTCATCGGTTCTGTACAACTTTATATTTCTGTCTTTCATGGCCTGTAAAACTTCATCGTCGGGATGACCGTACTGGTTGCCTTCACCGACGCTTATGACAGCCATATCCGGAGTTACAGCATCAAGAAACTTATCACTGTTGCTGGTGGATGAACCGTGATGTCCCAGTTTCAGTACATCCGCATCGAGGTCAATGCCGGTTTTAAGCATCTCATTTTCGGACTGTACTTCGGCATCCCCTGTAAATACAAAGGAATTATTGCCGTTTTGCAGTTTTATGGCCACACTGTAATTATTAAGGCTGCCGTATTCCGAACCGCTTGGAGCCAATATTGTAAAGGAAGCATCAGCCAAATCATATTTGTTTCCTACGACGGCTTTTGTTATTTTTAGCCCTTTATCTGCGATGATGTCCAGCAAATTCTCATATGTCTTTGAAGTATGTACCGCATTGGGCATGATAATTTTACCGATGCTGAAATGTTTTATTACATCCGCAAGGCCTCCTATGTGGTCGCTGTGGGGATGGGTGGCGATTACATAGTCCAGTTTCTTAACGCCTATGTTTTCCAAATAATCAATAACTACTGTGCCTTTGTCTCTTTCTCCGGCATCAATCAGCATATACCTGTTGTCGGCTTCGATTAAGATGGAATCTCCCTGCCCCACATCTATAAAATGAACCCTTAATTGGGAAATCTCATCGTTTTTATCGTCAGCTTCCTGTTTTCCGGACGGCGCGTAAGTTGGGGCTATTTCATCAACATTTCCTGTTTTTGAAGAATCCGGTCCGAAATCATTTGATTGATTTGCTTCCGTATCATTCGGAACGCCGGAAGTATCCGGAGTATCCTGTATTATGTCCGATGCCTGTATTGAACTGTTGTCATCGTTTACAATAGCGTTTCCTTCCTGAAATCCGCTGTCGGCACCTTGGGTGTATTCAATGTAAGAACAACCTGATGTTAAAAGTATGGATGCTGTCAGTATCCATAATAATATTTTTTTCATATTAGTCTCCTTTTTGCCTCCTTATATTGTCATTTGTAAATATACATATTACTTGATATCCAAAATAGTCATCCAATATGTGGAATTAGTCTGCGCATAAAAAAAGACCCGCTACGGTCTTTTATAGCTCATTTCATTATAGCATTACGGGGAAAGGGTGTCTATTGACATAATATGGCGGGTATGCCGTATACGGTACCTGACACTGTTAACAAAATATGAACAAAAATGTTTACAATTTGTTTACAGTGCCTGACACCGTATTGCTTTTTTCCGAATTATATGATATTTTCTGAAATGATTAATTTTTCAGGAAAGAACAAAGGAGCGGACTATGTATAAATTAATGGCAGTGGATTTGGACGGAACTCTACTGGATGAAGAAAAGAAGATTTCGGAAAGATGCAGGGAAAATGTCAGAAGATTAAAGGAAATGGGCAAAAAGTTTGTACTGGCCACCGGAAGACCGATGCGGGGTATTTTACCTTACATAGAAACATTGGATTTGTCTGATGAAAATGATTATGTTGTTATATATAACGGTGCGTTGGTTTTAAACACGAAGGGAGATAAAATACTTTATAATCAGCCGGTATCTCTTGATTCCTATAAAGAATTATATGAGTTGAGTAAACGGTTCGGTGTAAATATCCATGCGCTGGCAAATGAAAAAGTATTGACGCCTAAATATAATCCGTATACGGAAATCGAATCGGCTTTTAATCATATTCCCATTATTGAAGGGCCGGTTGATGAGGTGGATCCTTCAACCAATATAATAAAGGTCATGTTCGTTGACGAGCCTGAAAAACTGGATTCGGTTATACCGCTTCTGCCCGGGTGGGTGAAGGAAAAATATTCAATACTCAGAAGCGCCCCGATATTTTTGGAATTTTTGGATAAGAATGTCAACAAAGGTGTCGGAGTATCAATTATCGCAAATGAATTGGGCATAAAACCCGAGGAAGTCATATGTATCGGTGACGCAGGAAATGATATCGCTATGATAAAATATGCAGGACTGGGTGTGGCCATGGGTAATGCCACCGAAGAAGTTAAAGCCGCAGCGGATTATGTTACTGCTGCGAATACGGAGGACGGGGTGGCAAAGGTCATCGAAAAATTTATGCTGTAATTTTGACGGTGTCAGGTACTGTAAACAAATTGTGAACGATTTCGTTCACAATTTGTTTACAGTACCTGACACCAATTATGTCAACATATAAGTCCCACAAGATATACCGTAACGATTGCCCCGACGGCGACCGTCATCAGGCTTTTGCCCCTGTACGCAAGGATCAGGGCGACGGCGGTCCCGCATATGGCTGTGGCTATGTTTCCGGTGGAATAAAAAATGTCAGGGAAGGTCAGTGCTCCCAGTACGGCAAAGGGAACGTAATGCAGGAAGGATTTTATGTATCTGGACTTGATTTCTTTTCTGAATATGACTATCGGAAGAACCCTGGGAATATAGGTTACGATTGCCATAAGAATTACCGATATAAATGCATATCTTATATCCATTTCTGTGTCTCCTTGCAATTATTATGTCTCTTAGCTATTGTCCGATGTTGGATTTTTCTCAACCGGGTATAGTAATGCACCGATTCCGGCACCGATAATTGTGGCAATAATGGTCCGGAAACCCGAAGAAATGAACCTGAATGCGGGAACGTATCTTAATATACAAACAACAGCTACGGATATGGCGATTATTATGGTAACCTGTTTTGATTTCTTAGCCGCCGGAAGTATAATGGCGATAAACATGCCGTATAAAGCTATACCCATGGCATTGCTTAGGCTTTCAGGCAGGGCGGAACTGATAACGGCTCCCAGGGCGGTGCCAGATGTCCAGCCGAATACCGGACCGGTGATAAGACCTGCAAGATATGGAAAAGTAAGAACTCCCTGTTCCATGGAGGCTACGGAAAATATCTCATCGGTAACTCCGTAACTGATTAGCAGGCGTTTCGGCAGATTCATCTTCCGATCCAGACGCTGTGTCAGCGATAAAGACATTAACAGGTAACGGATGTTGATTATAAATGTCGTTAATGTAATTTCCGGAAAGCCTGCCCCGTTTATTATCAGGTTTGTGCCTGCGAACTGCCCGGCGGAGGTCAGATTGGAAAGCGAAATAAAAACAGCCATCCATGCAGGTATCCCTCCCGAGACAGCCATCAGCCCAAAGGTAAATGAAACAGGGACATATCCCAAAGCAATCGGAAGTCCCCGTTTCAGGCCATATGCAAATTCCTTTTGCCATTTATGTTCCATAACCAAACTCCGAATATTTATAATTTGTAATTTCTAATTATACATTTACTGGGACGGTAAGTCAAATGAAATAAGGAAATCTGCTAATTTTGAACAATTTTAGCACTTTTTCAGTTTTATTATATGTAATATAATATACAATACATATGATTGACTGAGGAGAGCCTAATGGACGGATATATTCATAATATTGAATACTTCAGGTATGACGGCAGGTATTTCGGTATCATTCCTAGCATGGACAAAATATTTTCGATAAAAGAAGGGATAGCAGCTGACGGCTCACAAATCAAGTTGCCGGCGGGAATAATAAGCAGGGAAAAACCGTTATTTCATTCAAGTTATACCAGGAAAGATCGGATAAAAAGAGTATTTGTCCTGACCGGCGCCTGTAATCTCAAATGTTCCTACTGTTTTGAGGGAGAACATAAAAATACGATGGTTTTAAGGCCCGAGGAAGTTGAAAAGGGCATAATCAATATGTTTGATGAAGCCCAAAAAAGCGGAAAAAGGATTATATCGTTTTCCTTATTCGGCGGAGAGCCGACCATGAACTGGCCGGCGGTCGAAAAAGCCATTGATACGGCGCAGCGACTGGAAAAATGTACTGACATTGTTTGCTATAAAGCGATTGTTACCAACGGTGTAATGAAAGCTGAGCAGGCTAAGTACTTAGCCGCTCATTTTAATTTTGTCTATTTTTCCCTGGACGGGCCTAAGGAATTGTTTTTAAGGCAGCGCAGGCCCAAAGCCGGAGATGAAGTATATGATATTATTTTTGACAATGCGTCCGAAGTTTACAGGTCGGGTACATACCTATCGTTCAAGGTTACGGTAACAAGATTGACGATAGATCATTTGAAGGAAATAGACGATTTCTTTTCGATGAATTTTCCTGCCTGCGGACGCCTGTACCAGCCCTGCATGGTGGATAAAGAGGATCCGCTTTATATTTCCTTCGGGGAATTTCTCGAGAAATATTATGAGCTTAAAAAGTATAGCCTTTTTGAGAAAAATATGACCACGCCGCTTTATAAAAACAAACCGTCGGACAGGTTCTGCAACCTGTCGGTTCGCAACGTTATTTATCCCGACGGAAACGTACTTGCCTGCCACAGAAGTAATATGTGTATTCCCGACGACAAAGTAAAAGAAGCATTTAAGGCAGGGACCTATGAAAACGGAGTGCTTTACAGGGATCCGGAAAAACAGGCATATCTGAAAAAATTCACAGTTGAAAATATCAGCGGATGTAATGACTGCGTATTCAGATATCATTGCTGCGGAGGCTGCCCCACCGTTAAACTGCTGTCAGGCAACGGCGATATGTTCAGAAAGGCGGACTATTGTGAAGACTTCTTAAAATATGCATATGCAAATGCATTGTCAAGGCTTTACGGGGAAGACCTGCCCTTTATCAGAGAATTACCGGACAGGGTTGAATTTCCGTATATCGGGAGTTCTTCGGAAAATATAAGGGAACCTGAAAATATAATGGGAGAAGATATTTTTAAAGACTATATAGCCGAAAGAATTATTACTGTTGAGGAGTGAATGATTTGAACAGGGATGCGAAAGCTTCATTATCCGTGCAATGGCATATAACTTCGAGGTGCATGAAAAGATGCAGGCATTGCTATATGTTTGAAAGTGAAAGATACCGAACCGAGATCGACAATGAATTGGACTTTAAAAAAATGGTTGAAATCCTTAATGACATAGAAGATTTCGAAAATAAATGGGGGTTCAGGGTTAAGGACTTTTTTATCACCGGCGGAGATCCGGTCCTAAATCAGGATTATAAGAAACTGTTTGAAGAACTAAAAAGAAGGAATAAAAGAATATACGTCATGGGAAATCCGGAGACATTAACACCCGAGGTTCTGGAATTTTTCAAAGAAGTAGGCGTAATTCAGATGCAAATGAGCCTGGACGGCCTTAAAGAAACCCATGATTTTTATCGGGGGAAGGGCAGTTTTGATCTTACAGTTAAAGCCCTGGAAATACTGGACGAATATGGCATTACCGGTACGATTATGTTTACCCTGACCGCAGAAAATAAGGATGAGTTGGTACCGTTAATGAATTATCTGGCTTACAATACGAAAGCTAAAGGTTTTGCCTTTGACCTGGTTTGCGGAGTGGGTAATGCCAGGGATATATCCGACAGGCTGTCAAAAGAGGATGTTAAGAAATATTTTGAACTGTATCTTGCCGAGAAGAAAAAACTCCGGGCGGCCGGCAATCCTATGAGAGTATCGGAAAAATCAAAATTTTTTCAGCTTATTCATTATGAAAACGATAATTTTTATCCTTATGACACAGACGATTTTGCCGTTACGGGAGGATGTTATGTGGGATTTACCTGCTATACGATTCTGGCCGACGGTTCCGTGGCCGCATGCCGCCGGTTCCCGACTATAATAGGTAAAATGCCCGAACAGAAGATGGAAGACATATTTCTTGCCAATGATTTGCTAAAGAAATTCAGACGGGCAGAAAGTTTTGAAACCTGCGGCAAATGCCGCTTTTTCAAATCCTGCAGGGGCTGTCCCGCCGTAACATACGGTTATTCGGAAGATCCCTTCAGTGACAATCCCCTTTGCTTCAAAGATTTATTAAACAGAAAGGTGGAGGAAAAAGACTGGCCGGTTGTGTCACTAAATACAACCAAACAGGAAGAGGCGGATATAGTCAGGTCCATGCTGCATAATCAATATGGCGCCGATTATAATGATTTTATTGAGAATGAAGAGGTTCTGCTGCTTATAGGTACATTGCTTGGAGATAAAAATGAAAGAAAGAATTTCTTTTCAAACCCTGACGAATATGTTAGAATTATGTCGATGAATATTGGGGCTAAGGAAGTTGCGTATGTTTGCTACTATGTGGAGTGTGTAATGCAAAATCGTATTCCTAATCCTATAAAATATTCGTTAGATTTATAATGCACAGGAGGAATACATGGAGAACGTATTATCAAGAGATTATCGTTTATTGTTGGGGAAGATCAGCTTGGATTTGTCATTTGCCGAAAAATTTTTCGCATCAATGGATGAAGTGTTGTCGCATTATTCCATTACACCTGAAGAAAAGGCAAAATTAAAGGGGTTGAGTTTGAAACGATTTGAAGCATACAAAAAAGCAATTGATTTAAGATCATGCGATTGCGACAGCTGTTGTAACGGTGGCGAAGGCAAAGGAAGCTGTTCCGAATGCTTTGCAAGTTGCTGTCAGTAGTTAATAAATGATAACGGAGCCGGCCGGTAACGACCGGCTTTTTGATTATAAACTTTTCGGGAATTTATGATGGGTAAAATGGCAGGGATGTACAATATCATGTGTAAATTACTGCCTAATGCCTTATAAGTTACCCTGGGGATTTCTGTAAGTAAGACTCATTTTGATGAAACAGAAATACTTTCAGATTATCAGTTGGATTAAATATATCAAAGGTACAGCACTTTTTTTATTAACCGGAGGGACCATGATAGTATATCAATACGGGAATTACAGGCTGGAACTGCTTGATAATGATATTTTGATAACCAATAATGAAACAGGGGCGGTAAAGAGAATTCCTTTATCCGATAAGGATAAATCATTGGGGGGAATAAACATACCACTGTCCAATAAATGTAACATGAAATGTTTATACTGCAGCGAAGCCGATTATATGAACGGTGAATCCGAAAAAACAGATACAGGATTTGCATTCAGCGTGATAACTGCTTACATGGATTATGTAAATAAAAAAAGAAAAGAAATAAAAAAGATCCTTTTGTCCTTTGACTTTGGCGGTGAACCTGTTCTGGAACTGGACAGTATGGAAAGGATAGCCGGATTTTTCAGAGAGACTTGTATAAAAAACGGACTTGTCCCGACAGTGCGGATCACAACCAATGCCGTATGGGACACGGGACTGCTTCCGAGGGTTATGGAAGCCGCAGACGACATTATTGTGTCGGTGGACGGGTACAAGGAAATATATGAGAAGTACCGGATACATAAGAATGGCATGCCGGTTTTTGAGCGTGTGATTGCCAATGCCGGGGAGCTGTACAGGGCAAAAAGGCTCAGGCAAATTTCATGTGTCGTGACAGAAGACAGTATTGAGCATTATGAAAAATTAACTGAATTTTTTATCAAAGAATTTCCCGGAATAACGGTTAAGATGAGCCCTGTAATATATACAGGCAGTGCGGTCATGAACGGGATAAAAAGGATACCGGTTTCAGAGTGGAAGAGTTTTATTAAAAAAGTTACGGAAATAGCTGACGGCAGAATTGGAATAATAGATTGCATGCCGGGAAAAGCACCGGATATAAAGTATTTGTACGGATGCGGATATATGGATATGACAAGCTGGTTCTGCCGGTTTGACAATAAAGTTGCATGCTGCAACGGCAGAGATTCGGATGATTATGTTATAGGCATTTACAAAGATAAAAAATTAATAATGAATGAAGAACTTATGGGCAGATTATATAAGGATAATAATGTTCTCAATATAGACAAATGTACGTCCTGTATTGCCAAATTCTATTGTGCCGGAGGTTGTCCGAAATTTCGCGGCGATAAGATAAACTGTGACAGGAGAAAGGAAAAATATGCCGAAATACTAATGAGGTTTGTTGAATCCGGGCCTGAATTTTAAGCAAAATTCAATCCATTGTCATACAATATCTGTTATAATATTATAAATAATGGAATGAATTTTTGCCTGATATTAATGTATTAAAGAGGTGATTTTCCGAATGACTCTATATGAGTTTCTTATTATACCCGAGATAATATTTACGACAGGGATCGTGTTATATTCCGTTCTGTTTATCAAGTCATTTAAAAACATGAAAGGGGATATAGACCTGCACTATCTTAAAAAAGAAGACATTGAAAAATTGTCGCCTGATAAGAGAAAAATCGTAAGGATTAGTACGTTGAAAATAACCGTAATCCTCACGATAGCAACTTCATTAATAGGCATCGCTTCTTATGTACATTTTAAAAACAGAATTTCAGGCCTGATAATATGCCTTGTATTACAAACATCGGTTTCTGCCGTATTCTCACGCCCATACTTTGGAAAATTAAAGAAAATTAAGAAATCAGTCAATATGTCTGCCTAGCCTTTGCTTTTTCCAAAGAATAGAAATTATGACATTACCTATGACTACCCGGCAAAACTTAATTAGACGATAAGTTAAAATATCAGACTTATTTGCATGCAACCAATATGGTTGTATTCTCCATCCGGAATACCTTTTCGACATTCCTGAAGCAGGCATTTTTTAACAAGTTAATTTGATTTTCAACGGTACACGGGGTATCGTAATGATAGAATTCCGATTCCCTGAGGTTTAATTCCCTGCGTATCCGTTCATATTCTGTAAAATAGTAGTCTTCCTCTTCCTGGTTTTCCACCATGTAATCACATTCGATATATAATCCGCCATGGGTAAGGGCACGGTATATTTTTTTATATAGTTCCGATTTTAATTCCTTTGAAAAATGATGCAACGTCTGAAAAGAAACCGCACAGTCATATTTTTCAGAACCGAATGGAACATCAAAATAACTGCCGCATATAAGATTCAGGGATTTATCGGGATGTTTCTGTTTTAATTTATCGAGCATGGCCTGTGTTAAATCAATTCCTGTTACATCAAGGTCAGGCAGTTTTTTAAATATTTCGTCCAGTTCAAGACCTGTTCCGCAGCCCAGGTCAAGGAGGGTTTTACAGGAGATGGGAACCAGTCTTGCCATTTCGGCATAACCTTCCTTACATCCCGCAACTTCGGTAAGCATGTGTTCATCATATCCTTCCACCCTGGCCGCAAAGAAGTCTGACATCTTTTCCATAGAAATTACTCCTTTGAATTATTTTATAAAAACGATTTTATGAGTGCTATTATATTTTGTCAACTTATAGACAGATGACTTCTGATAAATTACAAAATAAAATTTATTTATTATATGTCTGAGGTTGCATGGTAAAGAATAGAATTCAGAATACGGAAAAGAGAATGACAGATCGTTATAATCTTTAAGTTTAACGTAAAAACACTGACAAGGCTTTCAGGAAATTCGGCACTGCACGGTTATAGCCCGGACATTGAAAATTCGTGAGATATTATTTACAATACAATACATAACAGAAACCCGATTGAAATGTAAAACAGAGAACCTAGAAATTCATCCGTAATTGCAAAATAAGGAGGCGGTAGATTTGGCCGGTAAAAACAGAATATATGTGGCTATCGACTTAAAGTCATTTTATGCCTCCGTGGAGTGTGTCGAGCGGGGGCTGGATCCGCTGACAACCAATCTTGTTGTGGCGGATGCGAGCCGGACGGAAAAGACCATATGCCTGGCGGTAACCCCTCCCTTAAAAGCATACGGGATACCCGGCAGGGCCAGATTATTCGAGGTGGTGAGCAAGGTTCGTGAACTTAATGCCAAACGGGTGTTAAATGCTCCGAATAAAAGATTTACGGGCTCTTCGTATAATGCCGTTGAACTTAAAGAAAAACCGGAACTGGCAATCGATTATATTACTGCCGTTCCTCGAATGGCTTACTATATGGAATACAGTACCAAAATATATGAAATATATCTGAAGTATATAGCTCCAGAAGACATCCATGTTTATTCCATAGATGAAGTTTTCATGGATGTGACCGATTATCTGGATTTCTACAAAACGACCGCCAGGGAACTGACAAAGAAAATAATACTGGATGTGCGTGATAATACGGGTATTACGGCCACGGCGGGAATCGGAACGAATCTGTATCTATGTAAAGTTGCCTTGGATATATTGGCAAAGAAAATTCCCGAAGACAGGGACGGAGTGCGGATCGCGGAACTGGATGAAATGGCTTACAGAAGAAAGTTATGGACCCATCGGCCGCTTACCGATTTCTGGAGGGTGGGCAAAGGATACGCAAAAAAACTTGAAGAGCACGGAATGTATACCATGGGAGATATAGCCCGCTGCTCAACAGGCAAGGCAAGCGACTATCATAATGAGGATCTTTTGTACAAATTGTTTGGAGTTAACGCCGAGTTGCTGATAGATCACGCCTGGGGATGGGAACCCTGTACCATTGAGCATATTAAGGCTTATAAGCCGGAAAGCAACAGTTTAAGTTCCGGTCAGGTGCTTCATATGCCTTATGATTTTCATAAGGCAAGGGTGGTTGTTCGCGAAATGACGGAACAACTGGTGCTTGATCTGGTGGATAAGGGCCTGGTTACCGATCAGATGGTGCTTACCGTAGGGTATGATGTTGAAAATCTCGCCAATCCAGAAAGGGCGAAGGCTTACAGGGGAGAGGTAACCATAGATCATTACGGCAGGAGGGTTCCGAAACATGCCCACGGGACGGCCAATATCGGCAGGTATACATCGTCCACCCGGCTGATTACAGATGCAGTTATGGATTTATATGACCGTATTGTCGATAAAAACCTTTTGATAAGAAGATTAACCGTTGCGGCCTGCCGGCTGACAGATGAAAGAAACGCAGAAAGCAAAGAAACTTATGAACAGCTGGATCTGTTTACCGATTATTCTGCCTTGCAGAAAAAACGGCAGCAGGAAGAAATGCTGTTTGAAAAAGAGAAAAAGATGCAGAAAGCCGTTTTAAATATTCAGAAACGCTTCGGGAGGAATGCCGTCATTAAAGGCATGAGTTTATTGGAAGGGGCTACGGCCAAAGAGAGAAATGAGCAAATCGGCGGCCATAAAGCCTGATTAAGATACGAAACATGAGGAGGAAGAAAAGGTGAATAAGGGAAACTATAATCCGGATGACGAGCATCGTTATGATGATATTATTAATCTGCCGCATCATGAATCGCCGACCCGTCCCCGGATGCCGCTTATTGACCGGGCGGCTCAATTTTCCCCTTTTGCTGCCCTGACGGGATATGATGATGCCGTAAATGAAACGGAAAGGTTTGTCGATGGGCGTATAGAGCTTGATGTGGATACCGTTGCCATGCTTGATGAGAAGCTGCGGCTTTTGCGCAGCAAGGCGGACAAAAATCCTTTTGTCATGCTCACTTACTTTGTGCCGGACATAAGAAAAGACGGCGGCCGATATATTACCGTCACAGGCAATGTCAAGAAGATTGACGAATATAAGAAGAAAATAATATTACAGAACGGCACCGAAATCCCCATAAGGGAAATTATCGGGATTTCAATTGAAGAAACTTGATAAAAACAAGATAATCCATAAAAAATATTATTCTAGGCAATTTAATAAATTAAATTTAAAAAAGTTATTTGAATAGGAATTAAATAGAAAAACCGATAAGGTAACTGATATAAGGTAAAAGAAACAGATATAAAGGAAATTTAACAGATAAGGAAACTGAACAAATAAGCAAACTGAACAGATATAAAGGAAATTGAACAGATATAAGGAAACTGAACAGATATAAACGTTCATGGTTATCGGATATTTGGCGGATCATTTTTTAATGAATCCGCCAAAAATTGATTTGACATCATTAATGCTTATATAGGCATTGGGAATGGTTTCTTTTATAAGCTTAATGGCAAACGGTATTTTCTTTCTTTTAAGCTGGATAAACAAAAGATTCTTTGAACTGCCGTTTTTGCCTTTACCTTCTATGATTGTTACGCCGAATGCATTGTCCCGCATTTTGTCGGCAAGGATATTGCCATATTCCGCGTCTACAACAACCTGAACAGACGCAAGACCTATGGCGACCTTTGATTCTATTAATACTCCCAGATAAACGCCCAGTGAATAACCGGCGGCATAAGCAACTATTTTAAATGGATCCTCCGTTATATTATTAAGAACCGAACACACTACCAATAACCAAATCAATATTTCTATAAAGCCGAGAACAGCTCCTTTTACCCCTTCACCTTTGTTGACGTATACAAGGCGAATCGTTGAGATGGAAAGTTCAACGACTTTTGCTGCAAATATTATTAAATATAATAAAGGGCGGTTTAAATTCAAAAGAAAGTCCATAAACTAACTCCTTCAATTTAATATCAATATTATTTTGTCATGTTTTTATTTTTATAGTCTTTAAAGATCGTCTTCATTTGATGTCGTAAAATATACACTAAAGAAATATATATATTTTGTGCAATATATATAAAATTATTGGTCAATTTTATTATTGACAATGGAATACGATGGTACTACACTCTTAGCAAACAAAATCAAAACAAAATAAATATAAAAAGGAAAGTGGGACAGAAAATGGAAAAAGGTATGGATGATAATGCTTCATGTCCGCTAAGAGTAGGTTTGACCTATAATCTTAAGCACAATACTGTTTCCGAGGTTGAGGACGAAGAAGCGGAATATGACAGTGAAGATACTGTTTATGCGATTAAGAAGGCTCTTGAGAAAGAAAATTGTCAGGTAACCTTGCTTGAGGCAACCGAAGATCTACCGTCAAAGCTGAAAGAATTTCGACCGGATATTGTATTTAATATAGCCGAAGGCATAGGAGGCAGAGGAAGAGAGGCACAGGTTCCGGCCATACTGAACATGTTTAGGATTCCGTTTACCGGATCCGATGAAACTACCTTATGCATTGCATTGGATAAGGCTTTGACAAAGCGTATCTTAACAACATATCATATAAAAACACCAAAATATCAGGTGATTTCTAAGAATCACGCAAAATTAAACCCTTCTGTAAAATTCCCCGTAATTGTAAAACCGAATGCAGAAGGTTCCAGTAAGGGTATTTCTGATGGAGCCGTTGTATCAAATCAGGAAGAACTGAATAATCTTATAGAAGCCAATATGAATCTGTATAAAGAAGATATGCTTGTGGAGGAATATATCGAAGGCAGGGAGTTTACGGTAGGTATCCTGGGAAACGGCGATGAGCTTAAGGTATTTCCTCCTATGGAAATTGTATTCCATAACAGAAAGAGTAAATTAAATATTTACAGCTATAACGTAAAGAAAAATTACAAAGAGTATGTAAGTTATGAATGCCCGGCAAAACTCGATAAAGAAACCGAAGCAAAAATGATGCGTACAGCCAGGAAAGTATATGAGGCATTAAACTGCGTGGATTTCGCCAGGGTTGATTTTCGTATGTCTGAGGACGGACAGATTTATTTTATAGAAATCAATCCCCTTCCGGGTCTTGCTCCCGGTTACAGTGATTATCCTATGATAGCCGAATTCAACGGAGTAAAATATGAAGATTTGGTGCGTGCGATATTCAGAAACGCACTTAAAAGATACGGTTTGTAATTTTCTGCATCATATTAAGAATTTATTTTATAAAAAATCAGTTATGAAAGGCAGATGGAATATCAATGAAGGAAAGCTCGCAGAAAATTAACGAGGATGTGCCCCACTGTAGCGACTGGATGGATTGGAAATGGCAGTTTCGAAACAGAATAACCACTGTTGAAGAATTGGCAAAAGTTATTCACATCAGTGATAAAGAAAAGAAAGAGATAGAAGATTGCCTGCATGTATTTCGTATGGCAATTACCCCGTATTATGCTTCGTTAATGGATAAAGACGATCCCAATTGTCCCATACGGAGGCAGGCTGTACCGACCATAAATGAGACCAGGATACTTCCGTATGAAATGGCCGATCCTCTTAACGAAGAAGGATCAAGCCCGGTTAAGAATATTGTACACCGTTACCCGGATCGGGTACTCTTTCTTGTAACCCGTATGTGTTCCATGTATTGCAGACACTGTACCAGAAGACGCATGGTGGGCGAGGAAGATGAAGCCATAAGCGATGCAGAAATTGATGAAGCTGTTTGTTATATCGACAAAAACAAACAGATTCGTGACGTACTGATATCCGGAGGAGATCCGTTTACATTAGGCGACGAAAGACTGGAAAAGATTATATCGAAAGTACGGGCAATCGATCATGTGGAGGTAGTGAGAATCGGTACCCGGGTTCCGGTTGTCATGCCCATGAGGATCACCCCTGAGCTTTTGTCCATGCTGAAAAAATACCAGCCTATATGGATTAACACTCATTTTAACCATCCGAAGGAGCTGACTCCATATTCAATAAAAGCCTGCGGCGACATTGTCGATGCGGGTATCCCCTTAGGCAATCAGAGTGTACTTCTGAGGGGAATTAACGACAATGTTGAGACCATGAGGAAACTCTTGACCAAGCTGGTAAAGATAAGGGTTCGCCCCTATTATATCTACCAGTGCGATTTAAGCCAGGGCCTGGGACATTTTCGGACCAGAGTGGAAACGGGAATAGACATCATGCAGAATCTGACCGGATATATTTCAGGATTTGCGGTTCCCAAGTATGTCATTGACGCACCTAACGGCGGCGGCAAGATTCCTATAAATCCGGAATATGTCATAAAGCTGGATGACAAAGAAGTCGTCATGAGAAATTATCGCGGGGATATTTATAAATATCCTCAGCCTATTGATCTGGCTTAATATGACACAAGATGGGGCGGATTTGCATTTTTGAAAACCAGCGGATAGCAAGATGTTTTTTTGCGAAGAAGACGGAAGTATATTGTTTCATAAACTATCAGCAATATTTTTATTTAATATTGAACTGAATACTTAATTTTGAATTAATATAAAATGAGTCAAGTCCAAATTAGTGTGTAAATTACCTCGGTCATCAAACGGTAGCT
>ENA-UPAD01000261-UPAD01000261.1-bioreactor-metagenome-genome-assembly--contig:-NODE-261-length-80523-cov-40.920117_pt1 | contig 80523 bp, 67 predicted proteins | sample MGYA00238179_ERZ772710 | MGnify/ENA primary metagenome ERZ772710 (study PRJEB29004, sample SAMN07631245) | bioreactor metagenome | isolation source: Switchgrass digestor | place: USA: Dartmouth...
AAAAGACTGAGCTTTTTGAAGAAAATGAAAAGGCTATAGTCAAAATGGAGGCTGAAATAGCGCAGGAAACCGACAGAAAAATCAGGGAACTGAATGAACAGGCGGAAATGGAGATAGAAAAAGAAAGGCAGCAGCTGATAGAAAAATGCAACCAGCAGCTGGCTGATTTGGACAACAGCTATAAAAACAACCATGACATTCTGGTTGATAAGGTATTCCGTACAATTATTCAATTCTAGTTTTTAAAATACATGATATAAGCTGGATGTTTATTGTCCCTTGACCGGCACACCTTTATTGTGCGGCCAATCGGAATACTTTCTTATTTTTATACGGCAAGGGAGGTTAGCATGGGTTCATCTATAGCCTACAGTGGAATTAATACCAAAGTGAAAGCAATGACCCGCAGACTAATCAGCAGAGATGATTACAACAAAATCATAGCCATGGAATCAGTTTCGGATCTTATCTCCTTTTTAAAGAAGCATCCGGGTTATCAGGAGCTTTTTCAGAAATATGACGAGCATGACATACACAGAGGCGAGGCCGAGCGGGTGTTTATTAACGGTCTATATCTTGATTATGCAAGAATATATCGTTTTGCCAATGAAGGACAACGCAAGGATTTAGAGTTGTTCTTTTTTAGATATGAGGTAAATGTTTTAAAGGCTTGTATAAGACTAATCAAGTCAAATGCCAATGCCTACGATCTTTCAGTCTTCCACCCCTTTTTTGCAAAGCATTCGCAAATCGATGTCGGTAAACTTTCCTCTTCAAGGTCGATAGAGGAATATATCAGCAATCTGGCCGGAACCCAGTATTACCCGGTACTGAGCAAGCTGGCAACAAAAACGGGATTATCATCATTTGATTATGAAATGGCCCTTGATTCATACTATTTTACAAAATCCTGGCGGATTAAGGAAAAATATCTTACGGGTGAAACCCTAAAGGCCTTTTCCCTGAGAATAGGAACCGAGATCGATATACTAAATATCATGTGGATATACAGGGCAAAGAAAATGTACGATATGGGTGCATCAGATATATTCACTTATCTAATACCTGTAAATTATAAGTTGACCAGAGACCAGCTTGTTAAGCTGATCAGCTCAGTGACACTTGAGGAATTTATGATAAATCTGGGCAAGACTAAGTACAGCAGCTTTTCAGAGCCATTAAAGAATGAGACCATGGAACAGGAATATTACCGTATCCTTAATAAAATCTATCTATATAATAAAACAAGATTTCCTAATTCAATGGCGGAGGTCAATTATTATATTTTCAGGAAGGATATGGAGGTTAAAACCCTTACCACTCTGCTGGAATGCATCCGTTATCGGCTTGACATCAGAGAAAAACAGGCATATCTGCTGCTTTAGTATATCAGCCGGGAGAAAGGAGTAGAAAAACAATGATAGAAAAAATGAGATTTATCAGCATAACCGGCCCAAAAAACGATTTTGACCGGGTTGTCAATAAATATCTCAGCAAATATGAAATCCATCTGGAGAATACACTGGCGGAGTTGGGCACCTCTTACAACCTGAAGCCCTTTGTTGAAAGTAATCCTTATAAGGAGTTAATCAGCAAGTCCGAGGAATTGGTAAAAAGGCTGCAGATGCCAAAGACGACCGTTAGTGAACTGATGAGCGCGGATGAAGCTGCTGAGGTTATCAATTCGGCCTATGCTATGCTGGCGGAGCTGAATATTAAGAAGAATGAGCTTAAAAAGCAGCGTCAGGAGCTGAATGATCTACTAATCCAGATAGAGCATTTCAGGCAGCTGGATTACGACATACACAAGATTATAAACTTCAAATATATTAAATACCGTTTCGGAAAGGTTCCGATTGAATTTTATACAAGACTATCAAAGTATGTATATGACAATCTGAACACCGTATTTTATGAATGTGAACGTGACAAGGATTATGTATGGGGTATTTATTTTGTGCCTGCAAGCGAAGCTGTAAAAATTGATGCCATATATGCTTCACTCCACTTTGAGCGTATTAAGCTTCCGGATGCATATTACGGCACTCCTGAGGAATCCTACCAGTCCATCAAGGGCAGGATATCTGAGATAAACAAGGAGCTTGACAATGTTTATTCGCAGATAAAGGAACGACTTAATAGCATTTCCGACAAGCTTCTCACAGCCCATAATACTGTAACGGTATTGTCAAACAACTTTGATGTGCGCAAGCTGGCAGCTTGCACACGTGAAAAGGGAAAGGACGAGGTATTTTATATACTTTGCGGCTGGATTTCCCTGAAGGATTCGATTGAATTGCTAAAGGAGGCTGAAAAGGACCCGCTTGTATACTGTGTATGTGATGACGGTCAGTCGCAAACAGACATAAAACCTCCCACCAAGCTCAAGAATCCAAAACTTTTTAAGCCCTTTGAAATGTTTATCAGAATGTATGGACTCCCGGCATATAACGAATTTGATCCAACCTCGTTTGTTGCCATAACCTACTCCTTCATCTTTGGTATAATGTTCGGTGATGTCGGACAGGGCTTATGCCTCTTTATAGGTGGTTTGCTGATATACCTGACAAAGAAGATGAATTTGGCGGCAATTGTAGCTTTAGCCGGAGTATTCTCAACCTTCTTTGGTTTTATGTACGGGAGCATCTTCGGATTTGAAACTGTACTTGAGCCCATTTGGTTGTCACCCAGGGAGAATGTAATGACAATGCTTATTACATCGGTAGCCTTTGGTGTATTCCTTATCCTGGTGGCCATGATAATCAATATAATCAACAGTATCAAAGCCAGAGACTGGGGAAGGGTATTTTTTGACACCAACGGTGTATCGGGACTGGTATTCTATGCCGCCCTGATATCCAGTGTTGCTCTGATCTTTACAGGACATAAGCTGCCGGGTGCCTTTATACTTGCCATATTCTTCGGCATCCCTCTCCTGTTTATGTTCTTTAAGGAGCCACTTACACATTGGGTCGAAAAAAAGTCAAAAATCTTTCCTGAACATAAGGTAATGTTCTTCTTGGAATCATTTTTTGAAATGTTTGAGGTATTACTAAGTTATCTGACCAATACAATATCCTTCCTGCGTGTTGGCGCCTTTGCATTAAGCCATGCCGGTATGATGGCTGTGGTAATGATGCTGGCAGGGGCTGAGCATGGTGGCGGAACGCCAAACATTATTGTTTTAGTATTGGGTAATGCCTTTGTATGCCTGCTGGAGGGCCTTATTGTAGGAATTCAGGTGCTGCGTCTGGAATATTACGAAATGTTCAGCCGCTTCTACAGAGGCAATGGCAAGGAATTCAAGCCGTACAAATACAAATAAATTTAATCAAAAGCTTACTTACTTTACTTATTATTTAAGGAGGAAATATTTATGTTGGCAAATATTCTTTTAGTAGTTGTATTATTATTAACTATTATCGTTCCTTTTAGTATCTTTTCCCGCAGCAAAAAAACAAAGGGTGGCTTCAAAGCGGCACTAGGCTCCAATTTGCTGATGTTTTTTGGTGTATTGGTACTGGCTAATATCCTGATGTTTACCGGCAAGGTTAGCGCTGCTGAAGCAACCTCAGCTGCTGCCTCTTCAACAGAGAGCTGGAGATATATAGCCGCTGCCCTCTCAACCGGTCTTTCCTGTATTGGTGGCGGTATTGCCGTTGCTTCCGCCGCCAGCGCTGCTTTGGGTGCAATCAGTGAAGACTCCTCCATCATGGGTAAATCCCTGATTTATGTTGCGATGGCTGAGGGTGTTTGCCTTTACGGTCTGATTATCTCCCTTATGATTTTGAACGCCTGATGCACCGGCTGTTTTCAGTCTGAAAGCTTTAAATAGACCTATAATTTTGTCCATAAGGGACTGACAGCTTCCGTACTGCTATATCAAAGCAGATAAATATGTACAGAACATGATTAACATTAGGAGGCATCTGTATGCGAATGTTTGTTATTAGCGATAATACCGATACCTACACCGGAATGAAGCTTGCCGGCGTAAGCGGTGTTGTTGTTCATTCCAAGCCGGAGTTTTTGGAGCAGCTTAATAAAGTATTATCAGACAAGACAATAGGTATAGTCCTGATAACGGAAAAGCTTTGCAATGAGGCCAGAGATACAATCAATAAAATCAAGCTTACAGTCAAAAGTCCCTTGATTGTTGAAATACCGGACAGACACGGTACCGGGCGAAAGCCTGATTTTATCACCTCATATGTAAATGAAGCGATAGGCCTAAAATTATAGAATTATCAGGGAAGGTTGAGAAATATGACACTTGATGAAAAATTAGATCATTTTTACAACTCCGTAATAGAATATGCCACAAGGCAGAATCTGGAAATTATTGAGGAATATAAAAAGAGCCTTAAAAAGAATTATGAGGAACGCAAGGAAGCTGCCCAACGTAAAGCAGATGCCATATATCGCACGGCTGTTGAAAGTATTACCAGGGAAAGAAACCGCAGGCTGTCGGCGGATGCTATGGAGATGCGCCGCAAGATACTGGATAAAACAGCTGAGTACACTAAGCTTATATTCCGCGAAGTCAGGCAAAGGCTTGATGAATATATGAAAACTCCCGAATATCTGGATTTATTGGTCGAGCTGATAACAAAGGCCAAGGATTTTGCAAAGCGGGATGCGCTTACAGTCTATATTAACCCTACGGATGCCGATAAAAAGGCTGTCCTGGAAGAAAGGACCGGCATAAGCCTTACTATAAGTGATCGAGATTTTATAGGCGGCATCCGGGCTGTTATCCCTTCACACAAAATTCTGATTGATAATTCATTTTTAACAAAAATTGAAGATGTAAAGAGCTCCTTTACACTTTAAATCTCGGAAAGGGAGTATATCCTTATGAATACAACAGCTAGTATATATGGAATAAATGGACCTATAGTATATGTCAAAGGCAATCATCCCTTCAAGATTGGCGAAATGGTTTTAGTAGGCCCGGAAAGACTGGTTGGTGAGGTAATTGGTCTTGTAAGCGGTAAAACCACAATACAGGTCTATGAGGATACAACCGGTCTCAGACCTGGTGATGAGGTTATATCAACCGGAGGAGCCATATCTGTTACCCTGGCTCCAGGTATTATTGGTAATATATTTGACGGTATTCAACGTCCATTGACCGAGATAGCCAAGCAATCCGGTGCTTTTATATCAAGAGGTGTCAGTGTTGATCCGCTGGATACCACTAAACTATGGGATGTTCATATAACAGTAAAGCCCGGTGATAAGGTATATGGCGGAAGCATAATAGCCGAAGTACCTGAAACAAGATCGGTTATGCACAAATCAATGGTTCCCCCAGATGTAAGCGGTACAGTTACAAGGGTGGTGCCTGACGGCAAATATACTATAGTGAATCCCATTGTAACAATTGTAGATAATAACGGTAAGGAAAGGGAACTGACACTGGCACAAAAATGGCCTATCAGAATCCCCCGCCCAACCTCTAAGAGATATGCCTCAGATCGACCTCTGATAACCGGTCAGCGTATTATCGATACCCTATTCCCTATTTCCAAGGGAGGTACTGCTGCTATTCCCGGCGGATTTGGTACAGGAAAAACCATGACCCAGCACCAGCTGGCTAAATGGAGCGACGCCGATATAATAGTATATATAGGCTGCGGTGAAAGAGGCAATGAGATGACTGAGGTACTTGAGGACTTTGCCAAGCTGGTGGACCCCAGAAGCGGCCATCCTCTGCTGGATCGTACAACACTGATTGCCAACACCTCAAACATGCCGGTTGCAGCCCGTGAGGCCAGCATCTATACAGGTATAACCCTTGCCGAATATTATCGTGACATGGGCTATCATGTGGCAATAATGGCTGATTCCACCTCCAGATGGGCAGAGGCACTTCGTGAGCTTTCCGGTCGTCTTGAGGAAATGCCTGCCGAGGAGGGTTTCCCGGCATATCTGGCATCAAGACTGTCCGCCTTCTATGAAAGAGCCGGCTTTATGCAGAATCTTAACTTTACAGAGGGCAGTGTCTCAATCATTGGTGCCGTTTCACCTCAGGGTGGTGACTTCTCGGAGCCGGTTACTCAGAATACAAAGCGATTTGTCCGCTGCTTCTGGGCACTTGACAAATCCCTTGCCTATGCAAGACATTTCCCAGCTATCCACTGGCTTAACAGCTACAGCGAGTATGTGGGCGATCTCGCACCCTGGTATACCAAAAATGTCGGCGAGGACTTTGTTGAGTGCAGAAATCAGCTACTGAGCATTCTGACTCAGGAAAACCAGCTGAATGAAATAGTTAAGCTGATTGGCAGCGATGTTCTCCCGGATGATCAAAAGCTTGTGCTGGAAATAGCCAGGGTAATCCGTCTTGGCTTTGTACAGCAAAACGCCTACCACCCTTCCGATACCTATGTGCCTTTGGCCAAGCAGCTAAAAATGATGCAAACAATCCTTTATCTTTACCATAAAGCTAAGCTTCTGATAGATCGCAACATGCCAATGTCATTGTTAAAGGAAAATCCTATATTTGAAAAGGTAATCTCCATTAAATATGACGTGGCAAATGATGAATTATATAAATTTGATGAGTACAAATCAATGATTGACGAGTTTTATGAAGAAATAATGAAAAACAATGCTTGATGACAAATGCCCTTAAATAATAAGGAAAGGATTGTGTTTTAATGTCTATAGAATATTTAGGTCTAAGTGAGATAAATGGCCCTCTCATTGTTCTTGAGGGAGTCCGCAATGCCTCCTTCGATGAAATTGTAGAAATAACCGTTAATGGCAGGAATAAAAAAATCGGGCGTATAGTTGAGCTATATGAGGATAAGGCTGTTATACAGGTGTTTCAGGGAACCGAGGACATGTCCCTCTTTAACACCCATACCAAGCTTTTGGGCCATCCAATGGAAATCAGCTTATCAACTGAGATCTTGGGCCGGGTATTTAATGGTATCGGCCAGCCGATAGACGGACTTGGCAGTATTGTGGCGGAAACCAGAAGAAATATTAACGGCTTGCCTCTAAATCCCTGTGAAAGAGAATATCCCCGTAATTATATCAGGACAGGTATATCTGCTATAGATTGCCTTACCACTCTAATTCGTGGTCAAAAGCTGCCTATTTTTTCAGGTAACGGCTTGCCTCATGACCAGCTGGCGGCCCAGATCGTAAAGCAGGCCTCTCTGGGTGAAAACAGTGAGGGTGAGTTTGCCGTAGTATTCGCAGCAATGGGTGTGAAGCACGATGTTGCAGACTTTTTCAAGCGAACCTTTGAAGAAAGCGGAGCAAGCTCCCATGTTGTGATGTATCTGAATTTGGCGAATGACCCGGTTGTTGAACGTATTATTACCCCAAAAGTAGCATTAACTGCAGCAGAGTATCTTGCCTTTGAAAAAGGTATGCATATACTGGTTATCCTGACGGATATGACCTCCTATGCGGAGGCACTGCGTGAGGTATCCTCTTCAAAAGGCGAAATTCCCAGCAGAAAGGGCTATCCCGGTTACCTCTACAGTGAGCTGGCAACAATTTACGAAAGAGCTGGAATCGTTCGTGGCTGTCCCGGCTCTGTTACCCAAATACCTATACTTACAATGCCAAATGACGATATCACCCATCCTATTCCCGACTTAACAGGATATATCACCGAAGGTCAAATTGTTCTGGATCGTGCTCTTCACCAGAAATCAATATATCCTCCGATTAGCATCCTTCCTTCCCTCTCCCGTCTTATGAAGGATGGTATAGGCAAGGGTTATACCAGAGAGGACCATCAGGATTTAGCCAACCAGCTCTTCTCCTCATATGCCCGGGTGGGCGATGCCAGAGCCCTGGCAAGCGTTATAGGCGAGGATGAGCTGTCTGATCTGGATAAGCAATACCTGAAGTTTGGTATTGCCCTGGAGCAGGAATTCATCGCCCAGGGAGTTCATGAAAACAGAACTATAACAGAAACTCTAGATTTGGGATGGAAGCTTCTTAAGATGCTGCCCAGAGAAGAGCTTGACAGAATTGATACCAAAATACTTGACAAGTATTATCCTAAAAATAATATAGCAGACTAGCAGAGGTGAAGCTGATGAATCCAAATACCTTCCCTACAAAGGGTAATCTGATATTGGCTAAAAATTCCCTTAAGCTTGCCAAACAGGGATATGAGCTTATGGATAAAAAGCGAAATATCCTTATGCATGAGCTAATGGAGCTTATAGATGAAGCCAAAAACATCCAGTCAGAAATAGACTATACCTTCACTTCTGCCTACAGGGCGTTACAGAAGGCCAATATAGAGATGGGGATTGCCAATGTTTCCGAGCTTGCCAATACGATACCCGAGGAGAGTTCAATCCGGATAAAGCAGCGAAGCATCATGGGAATAGAAATACCCCTTGTTGAGTATGACAATTCCCCGATCAAACCTACCTATGCTTTCTTTCAGACCACCCTCTCCCTTGATAAAGCTGCAAAAAGCTTTGCCAAGGTTAAGGAGCTGACTATACGTCTAGCCATGATTGAAAACAGCGCATACCGTCTGGCTACACATATAAATAAAACCCAAAAGCGTGCTAATGCGTTAAAAAATATAACAATTCCCTATTACACAGCCTTGGTGACCAATATACAGAATGCCCTTGAGGAAAAGGAACGAGAGGAGTTCACAAGACTTAAGGTAATAAAAAAGAGAAAGCTTTCAAAGGAGCCGCAGTCCGTAGACCGCTGATAAAGTATCGCAAAAGTGTTTTCTGGCAAATATTCTCAGTTTAAAAAGACTAAACTGACGAATAAATAATAGCATAGCGGCCATAATAAATAACAGATACGACATAGAACTTCATTTGACATGATGATATCAGCTCACTTGGGAAGTCGTGTCGTATCAGTACAACAGAATATAAAATCTGTAGTTTTGTCTCAGAATTACAGAATGCAAATTTCGTAGATGACGGGAGATGGTAGCATTGGGAAGTGGAAGGCTTTAGATTGCTGAGTCTCTCGCAATCTAATGAAATTTTGCGCTAAAATCGATGAGACACCAATGGCAGAAGCAGGGGTATGTTTATCCCTGCTTTTGTCATGGTAATTATTTTTATTTAATTTATTTTTAGCTCCTATTTTGCTATTTCAGGCTTATCTGCTTCATATCATGGCCTGTGGGATTCTGGAAGAGTCTGAGTCCGAACTCTTCTGCTATAGACATAATATGATCAAAAATATCCGACTGGATATTTTCATACTCCACCCAATTAGTAGTATTGGTAAAGGCATATATTTCAAGAGGCAGGCCTGTCTCACCGGGAGGCAGCTGACGAACCATAATCGTCATCTGCTTCTGCAGCTTCGGATGATTATTCAGATATTGCTGGATATAAGCCCTGAAGGTGCCTATATTGGTCATATGTCTGCCGTTTATTTTAAGATTCTCCTCCATGCTGATACTTTTGTTATATGTATCCAGCTCCTGAATCTTATTTTCCATGTATTCCCTGATATGATTTATTTTCTTAAATTTCTCTATCATCTCGGGTGTACAAAAGCATATACTGCTCAGATCAATATATATCGCCCTTTTAATTCGTCTTCCTCCTGATTCAGCCATACCCCTCCAGTTCTTGAAGGAATCCGATACAAGCGTATAGGCCGGTAAGGTAACAATCGTTTTGTCAAAATTCTGAACCTTGACGGTATTCAGGGTTATGTCTATAACATAGCCGTCAGCACCGGCCTTGGGCACCTCAATCCAGTCACCTATTCTGAGCAAATCATTTGAGGTAAGCTGAATACCCGCAATAAAGCCAAGAATTGAATCCTTAAAAACAAATGAAAATACTGCTGCAAAGGCACCAATTCCACCCAACAATATCAGCGGATTCTGATTCATCAGGGTGCCGACTATTACAATTCCGATAATAATATAAAAGACTATTTTTACAACCTGAAGCAGTCCCTTTATGGGCCTGATGTTGGATATTGGATAATGTCTGTAAATACTGTCCACCGCATTCAGCAGGGAGCTGAATATAAATGCAACAGCCACCAGCAGATAAACTGAGGCTGCCCTGTGAATTATACCGGCAGTTTTGCCGTACATGGGTGCAAAGATGTAGACAACAATACCCGGGAAGAGATTTGCCAGTCTGTGGAAAACCTTATGCTCCCACATGATATTGTCCCATTTGAACTTATTGCCAAGTATAATTTTCTTCAGCAGCTTCAAAATCAGCTTCTTTATGACTAAGTCCCCAATGATGCATATTAGCACCAGCTCAAGGGTCAAAATCGTATAGGCCAGATATACTGCCGCCTTTTCAGCAAAGTCATGCTTAAGCAGCCAGCCGTTTAAATCCGTAAAATCCATAAACAATTGCCCTCCTCCATCAGCTCCGTTAAAGCCATTTTGTAATTTCATCATTTATCTTCTATCTTCTGCTAATACTGTTTCTTATCATCGACAAAAGCAGTTACTCCTATGATCCGGTACACAAATTTCTTAAAATATCTGGTTTTACTATTCCAAAAAATTTGGTTTCCTATTTTTAACATCGAGTTTATGATTCGTACAATATCTTACTATTATATAAATTCAGTGTCAAATATATTCCATCGCATTAAATATTTGGCATTTCGTAGCATGAGCTTAATTAATAAAATGATAAATAACAAGAATATTTGCTTGCAAAATTCTAATTTGATTTTAATGTCTAATACAGTATAATGTGTTAGAATATTATTGCTAAAAAATTGGCATAAGCTATTAAATATGTCTGTAGAAATGAGAATATTGCATCCATCAACAATGCAATATAAATCATGTTCTAGCAGGCATAAAGCTTCCGATAATCTGGTAATATAATATTAATTCCATTATTTTAACCGGATTATTACTACACAGGATAACAATAAATAATCCGAAAAGAGGTGTATATATGTGGTTTTCCAAATCCACTGATGAGGTTCTTAAAGCGCTTGAGGTAGATCCTCATTCAGGATTGTCAACTGAAGAGGCCAGGCGCCGTCTTGAGAAATATGGCTATAACAAGCTTAAGAGCAAGCCCAAAAAAAGCATTATTTCCCTGTTTCTCTCCCAGCTTAAGGATATGCTTATATATGTTCTTCTGGCAGCTGCGGTAATAACATTTATAATTAATGAGATTGCAGATTCTATTATAATCCTGCTGGTTATTATTCTTAATGCAGTTATTGGTGCTGCTCAGGAGTACAAAGCCGGCAAGGCTGTTGAAGCTCTGCAAAAAATGACCACACCCAAGGCTATTGTAAGAAGAGACGGCAATGTTATAGAAATTAATTCCGAGGAAGTCGTACCTGGTGACATAGTTTTATTGGACGCAGGCAGATATATACCGGCAGACTTAAGGTTGATTGAAAGCGCCAATTTGCAGATTGAAGAATCGGCCCTGACAGGTGAATCTGTCCCTTCCAGCAAGGATGCTTCAGCAATACTTGACGATTCCAAGACAGCTATTGGTGACAGGGCCAATATGGCCTTTATGTCAACCCTGACCACCTACGGCCGTGGTGAAGGTGTCGTAGTGGCTACCGCAATGGAAACCGAAATAGGAAAAATAGCTAAAATTCTCGAGGATGAAGACAATGAAATGACCCCTCTTCAGAAAAGGCTTGAGGAGCTGGGTAAGCTGCTTGGTTTTCTGGCAATCGGTATTTGTGCGGTAATATTCCTTGTTGCCCTGCTTCAAAAGAGGGATTTATTCGAGATGTTCCTGACAGCAATCAGTCTTGCTGTCGCAGCCATACCTGAAGGACTTGCAGCCATAGTTGCGATTGTATTGGCCCTGGGCGTTACAAGGATGTCCAAAATCAATGCCATAGTAAAAAGGCTCCCTGCAGTTGAAACTCTGGGCTCGGTAAACATCATCTGCTCAGATAAAACCGGTACACTCACCCAAAACAAAATGACGGTTGTAAGGCATTACACATACAATAGGCTTACAGATATACCTGCAAGCTCCAATAAGCTGCAGGCAAGTCCTGATGAGCTGGAGCTGGTTCGCTCTCTCGTTCTGTGCTCTGATGCCACCTTTGTTGACGGTGTCGGGACCGGTGATCCTACCGAGATTGCTCTGATTGTATTGGGTGAAAAATATGGCCTTGGCAGAGATTCCACCCATACCAAATTCAAAAGAATATCCGAAAATCCCTTTGACTCAGACAGAAAGCTGATGTCCACCTTAAATCAGGAAGGCGATCATTTCAGGGTTCATACCAAGGGAGCAATCGATAACCTACTGAAGATATCAAGCTCAGTACTTATTGATGGTCAGGTGATGCCATTAACTGATGAGATAAAAGGCAACTTCCTGAAGGTAGCTGAGGAAATGTCTGACTCTGCTCTTCGTGTTTTAGGTGCGGCATATAAGGATACCGATAAGGTTATAGTCCCTGAGGAAATGGAAAAGGACTTAACCCTAATCGGCCTTGTGGGAATGATAGATCCGCCCAGGCTTGAAGTGAAGGCTTCTATAGATAAGGCAAAATTGGCCGGCATCTGCCCTGTTATGATAACAGGCGACCACAGAAATACCGCTGTGGCCATCGCTAAGGAGCTGGGTATTGCCCAGTCTATTGAACAAAGCATAAGCGGAGCAGAAATTGATCAAATGAGCGATGAGGAGTTTTCTTCCCGAATTAACAATTACAGAGTATTTGCAAGAGTATCTCCGGAGCATAAGGTTAAAATAGTAAGAGCCTTTAAGGCACAGGGCAATATCGTATCCATGACCGGTGACGGTGTTAATGATGCACCATCTCTAAAATATGCCGATATCGGTGTGGCTATGGGTATCACCGGTACCGACGTTGCCAAGGGTGCCAGCGATATGATACTGACTGACGACAATTTCACTACAATAGTCCATGCAATTGAGGAAGGCCGAAATATTTACAACAATATTAAAAAGGCTGTTATATTCCTGCTCTCCTGCAATCTTGGAGAGGTTATAAGCATTTTCCTTTCAATATTGCTTAACTGGCCGGTTCCGTTGATAGCTACTCAAATTCTCTGGGTCAACCTAATAACCGACTCTCTGCCTGCCATATCCCTTGGCATTGACCCTGGTGACAAGGATGTAATGAAGCAGAAGCCCAGAAATCCCAGGGAAAGCTTCTTTGCCCATGGTGCAGCAGTCCGTGCCATTACTGGCGGTGTTTTGATAGGTTTACTTACCCTGGTTGCTTTCTATTATGGCTTGTATGAACATGGATATGTTCTGGGAGCAGAGATGCTTCCTGAGGATGCTTTGGAGACCGCCCTGCCCTATGCAAGAACAATGGCCTTTGTGGTACTTGCTGCATCACAGCTTTTCTATTCACTGTCAATGAGAAGCTTTTCAAAACCGATAATCAAGGTCGGCTTTTTCTCCAATCTCTATCTTATCGGTTCAATTATTGTGGGAATACTGCTGCAGCTGCTGGTTATTACTGTTCCCTTCCTGGCAAATGCCTTTGAAGTTCACAACCTGAGCCTTCGTGAATGGGGAATTGTAATTGCATTCTCTCTTGTACCTCTGGTGGTTAATGAGATGTTTAAGATATTTATGAAGGAAAAAAATTAGAATATGGATAAACTGTCAGAATAAAAGCTGACAAAAAATATACTTTTAATGTATTATAATAATATACTATAATTACTAAACCAAAGAATGGAGCTTGTTATGAACGGGAAAGAAAATTTAAAGGTAATATATCTTGCCGGAGGTTGCTTTTGGGGGACTGAAAAATATTTTGCATCTGTTAATGGAGTTGTAGATACCTGTGTCGGTTATGCCAATGGAAATACCGAAAATCCCTCATATGAAGAGGTCTGCCACAATAATACCGGCCATGCCGAAACAGTAAAAGTGTTATATGATCCGAACCGAATAGGTCTGGAATTCCTACTTAAGCTTTACTTTGATGTAATTGACCCAACTTCCCTTAACCGGCAGGGTGGCGATGTGGGGACCCAGTACAGAACCGGTATTTATTATGTGGATGAGCAGGATAAGGAAGTTATTGAAGGAGCTCTTGAAGAGCTTCAGACCTATTATGATAAACCAATTGTTGTTGAAGCCCTTCCGCTAAAAAACTTCTATCCCGCCGAAGAATATCACCAAAAGTATCTTGATAAAAATCCGAACGGATACTGCCATATATCCAGGGATAAATTTGAAAAGGCAAGGCTGGCAAGGGATGATAACAAAGAATAGGTCATGTTAGCAACTTTCATAGACTCGCAAATTATTTGCATTTGCTTTGATATTTTTGACTCTCTATAATTAACCAATATGTACAGCCAAATAACCAATTTCTGATATCTAAGTAGTCAACATGATTAGCTAAGGCTGCTTATTACCGGATATGTCTCCGTTATAAGCAGCCTGATATTTTGTCTGTCTGTTAGCTAGATCAATGCTCTTAAATAGATTCCGGCATATGCAGCAGCATTTTCTTGCTGCCTATTCTTAACACAAGCGCTTAATTTCTTATATAGCATCCTATTATACTTATTTTCCTAACATTAAAGTAGATGCATAAAAAGCTAATGCTATCTGACAAATGTTTTTCCAGGAGAGTATATTTATTGCTTATCCATGCCTGTGTAAATCATGACAGCATCCCGCAAAAAGCTTGCCATACCGGGCTTTCTTTTGTCATAATAGGCAGTAAAGCGCTCATCCTCCACATACATCCTGGCAAGGCCGGCATGAGCTTCTTTACTGTAGCTTGGCCAGGTGAAGCTAAGCCACTGTCTGTGAAGATCTGCCGCCTTCTGGGCCAGCTCTCCAGCCGGATCGCCTGTTGCATGAGCTGCCTCCAGGGTATCCATCAGCTCCTGATCCAGCTTAACAAAGCTGTCATACTGCTCCTTTGTCATATTAAGAAGCTTGCGGTTTGATTCCTCAACCTGCTCATCACCGTATTTTTCCCTGATTTCCTTGCCGTACTTCTGCTCGTTTTCATCAATCAGCTTCTTTTTGAAGCCCTCAAACTTTTCCTTATCTGTCATTTCAATCAACCCTTTCTTGTATTCCATCGTCTTTGTTACGTTGGCAATCAGCAGTTCCAACTGCTGTTTCTGCGCAAGGAGCTTATGCAGGTGACTCTCCAGAGCCTTAAGCTCATTAAAATCCTTTGAACCTAAGATTTCCTTAATAATTGTCAGCTCAACACCCAATTCCCTGTAAAACATTATCTGCTGCAGCAAATCCACTTCTTTTTGTCCATATATCCGATATCCTGATGAATTAATCCTTGCCGGCTTAAGGAGTCCAATTTCATCATAATATCTGAGTGTTCTGGTGCTGATTCCTGCCATTTGGCTTAATTTCTGAATCGTGTACTCCATTTCAACCCTGCCCTTCTGATATTGCCACATACCGGATAGATACTGCCATTACCCCTTGCAGGGTATTTTCAATTATGCATCTGTATAAGCCGGTATAGAGTCCTTTATTTGCTCCCTGCAAGCATAGTCTAAACCTTTACGTAACGTCAATGTCAATAGGGTTTATATAAAATTATTTATCTTACTTACACTGCAAATGCAATACCATGAGAGTTAAATATCAAGCCTTATCCTTCTAAACACCCATCTGATAACGGTACATATCACGGAATAAGGTCTGCTTTTCCATCAGCTCCTGAAAGGTTCCCTCTTTGCAAAATTGCTACTGACCAAAGATTACTTGTTCTTACAATTTTATAGCGGCAAAAACGGATCCAAAAAATTCAGATAATTACGATAATGAAAATTTCGCAATTACCTGAATAATATAACATATTATAACATTTTTAATGCATATTGCAAATTCCAGCATGTGCTTGCTTATTACAAATCCTTGTATTCATGCGAAGCCTCTGTCAGTTCATTCAGCTTGCGCTGGGCAAGGCCGGAATCTATTATTTCTTTTGCCAGCTCTACCCCTTCCTTAAGGCTGTCAGCCTTCTCCCCTATCATCAGGGCTGCTGCCGAATTCAGCAGTACTGCCTGCCTGTGGGGGCCCTTGTTCTTGCCAGAGAATACATCCCTTATCATCAAGGCGTTGGCCTCAGGTGTACCCGTGATTATATCTAAAGGCCTGCAGCGGGACAGTCCTAAATCCTCCGGGGTTATCGTATAGCTTTGTATCTCACCGTTTTTCAGTTCATTTATTCTGCTTTTTCCCAGTAATGATATTTCATCCATTCCGTCCTCCCCATATGCAAATATGGCTCTGGTATAGCCCAAATCAAGAGCCACCCTTGAAACCTTATCAAGAAGCTCCGGCTTATATACCCCCATCAGATGCCTGGTGGCATTAGCGGGATTAATAAGCGGGCCGATTATGGTATAAAAGATTGTCTTAATTCCCAGCTCCTTCTCAGGATGCAGCATTTTCTTCATAACAGGGTGGAATATCGGAGCATACAAAAAGGCTATACCAACCTCCTCTATCAGCCTTTCAACTCCTTTTGGGCTCTGCTCTATAACTATACCCAATGCTTCAAGGACATCTGCGCTTCCCGTCAAATTCATGTTGGATTTGCTGCCTGTCTTTGCTACTTTTATACCAGCTGCTGCTGCCACAAAGGCTGTAGCTGTCGAGATATTGAAGGTACTGATTCCGCCGCCTGTACCACAGGTATCCATAAGCTCCTGATCTATTTTGGGACTTACATGTATACATATATCCCTCATTGCCTTTGCAATGGCAGATATTTCATCCAGGGTAGGCCCCTTCATTAGCAGCGCCACCTGAAAGGACATTATCTGAATATCTGTCATTTCATCATTATTTATTGCAATAATGGCATTGTATGCCTCATCCTCGGTCAGGTTAATGCCACTGTTGAGCTTCTGCAGTATTGAATTTACATCAGTTGACATTACAGCATTGCTCCCTTCATTTTTCTTACATATTCCGTTACGAATGGCACGCATTCCCTTCCATGCTCTGCAATTATCCTGACTATCGCACTGCCGACTATAACTCCATCCGATATGGCTGAAAGCTTAGCTGCCTGCTCAGGAGTAGACACACCAAAGCCTATAGCGCAGGGAATATCCTTAACTTCCTTCACCAGCTTAATCATATTCTCTGCATCGGAACCGATATTTTCCCTAACACCCGTAACACCCAGTGATGAAACACAGTATATAAAGCCTTCCGCCTCTTTGGCTATCATTCTAATCCTTTCTTTGGAGGTGGGCGCTATCATGGAGATAAGGCATATATCATATTTATCACAGAAGGGCTTGATCTCATCTCTTTCTTCAAAGGGAATGTCAGGGACGATAACTGCGTCAATTCCAACCCTTTTGCATGCTGACATAAATCGCTCAGTTCCATAAGTATATATCGGATTTGCATAGGTCATAAATGCCAGAGGAATGTCGCTTTCCTTGCGTATCTCCTCCACCATGTCAAATATCATGTCGGTAGTAACACCACCTGAAAGAGCACGATAGTCTGCCTCCTGAATGACAGGTCCTTCCGCTACCGGGTCAGAAAAGGGTATACCCAGCTCTATTAAATCTGCTCCTGCCTGCTCCATGGCCAGCACAAGCCTTTTAGTTGTTTCCAAATCAGGATCACCCGCTGTAATAAAAGGAATAAATGCTTTTTTATTTTCAAATACCCGGTTAAGTCTACTCATATATCTGCACCCCCCTGTATCTGGCTATTGCAGCAACATCCTTGTCGCCTCTGCCGGAAAGATTGATAACAATAATCTGCTCCTTTGCCATCTTAGAAGCCAGCTTCATTGCATATGCCACAGCATGGGCGCTTTCAATTGCAGGAATAATCCCCTCAGTTCTTGCCAGATATTCAAAGGCTTCAACCGCCTCCTTATCGGTAACAGGTACATATTCAGCCCGCCCGATATCGTGCAGATACGCATGCTCAGGCCCTATTCCCGGATAATCAAGGCCGGCGGAAATCGAATATACCGGTGCTATCTGACCATACTCATCCTGGCAGAAGTAGGACTTCATTCCATGGAAGATGCCCATAGTACCGTTCGCAATCGTTGCGGCAGTCTTATCTGTATCTATCCCCAGGCCTGCCGCTTCACATCCTATCAGGCGAACATCCTTATCTTCTATAAAGTCATAGAATATACCAATGGCATTGCTGCCACCGCCTACACAGGCTATAACCGCATCCGGCAGCCTGCCTTCCTTTTCTAATAGCTGCTCCTTTACTTCCTTTCCTATAATACTTTGGAAGTCACGAACCATTGTGGGGAAGGGGTGGGGCCCCATAACAGAACCGATGACATAATGGGTGTCCTCAACCCGTCTGCTCCACTCTCTTAAGGCTTCATTTACAGCGTCCTTCAGGGTCATTGTGCCTGTAGTAACAGGATGGACCTTTGCTCCCAAAAGCTCCATGCGGTATACATTCAGAGCCTGCCTTACTGTATCCTCCTTGCCCATAAATATTTCACACTCAAGGCCTAACAGCGCAGCTGCTGTCGCAGTTGCAACTCCGTGCTGACCGGCTCCTGTTTCGGCTATAACCCTTTTTTTACCCATTTTTTTAGCTAACAGCACCTGACCCAGCACATTGTTAATTTTATGGGAGCCGGTATGATTAAGATCCTCTCTTTTTAGATATACTTTTGCTCCGCCAAGATCCCTTGTCATCTTTTCAGCATAATAAAGCAGGGACGGCCTTCCGGCATAATTTTTCAGCAAATCATCAAGCTCTCTGCAAAAGCCCTCGTCATTTTTGTAATGCTGATAGGCTTCATCTATTTCAATAACCGCATTCATCAGCGTTTCAGGTATAAACTGTCCTCCATGCTTTCCAAATCTGCCCTTAGTCATTTACTCACACTCCTTACCGTATTCACCATATTCACTACCTTGTTAAAATCCTTGTATCCGTTCGTTTCCACTCCACTGCTGACATCAATACAGTAGGGAGCGACTCTTTTAATGGCTTCGACAATATTATCCTGATTTATTCCGCCGGCCAGGAAAAATGGTTTGTCGCACCCCTCAATCAGGCTCCAGTCAAAGCTTATACCACTTCCTCCGTATGTGTCTTCCCTGAAGCTGTCAAACAGCAGATAGTCGCAGCTTTTGTATTCCGGCCGGCTTGCATCGCTGCTGTCTTTTACCCTGACTGCCTTGATAATCGGTTTATCCACAGCCGCCTTAAGTCTGCAAATATATTCCTCCGTTTCATCGCCGTGCAGCTGCACCATATCTATGACATTCTCCCTGCAAAGGCTTATAATCGCATCCAGCACTTCATTTACAAAAACACCTACAGCCTTTATATCAGGATTTAGCATCATTTTTAATCCAGCGGCTGTCCTTTTGTCAACCTGCCTTCTGCTTTTAGCAAATACAAAGCCGATATAATCAGGCTTTGCTACATTGACAATCTCAATATCGGCCGGTCTGCAAAGTCCGCAGATTTTAACTCTGGTCAAACGTTCACTTCCTTTCAAGATTAACAGCTCAAGATTAACAGCAAGCATGACTGCCTCAAGCCCACTAATCATATATTAACAGTCAATAAATCCAATCATGTAAAAGTACATTCCTATGATTGATAATTCTGCAACATATCCCCTCACAGCTCTTTACCTTTCAGCTGAGCCAGAGCTGCAGCTTTATCCGGACTCTTCATAAGAGTTTCGCCAATCAATACGGCATTGACTCCTGCCGCTTTCAGCCTTTTTATATCTTCTGCCGTTTTAATACCGCTTTCGGCAACAAAAGGAATTTCAGCCGGTACATACGAGCGCAGCCTGATGCTGTTTTCCAAATCCACCTTAAAGGTTTTGAGATTTCTGTTATTTACCCCTATCAGCCTTGCTCCGGCTGTCAGAGCCATATCCAGCTCTTCCTTTGTATGGGCTTCCACAAGGGCAGATAAGCCCAGCTCATCACAAAGGGCTATGTATGATCTGATGGTTTTTTCGTCCAGCAGACTGCATATGAGAAGGACAGCGTCCGCCCCAATTGCTTTGGCCTCATATATCTGATATTCATCTATGGTAAAATCCTTGCGAAGCACGGGGATAGATACAGTCCTGCTTATTTCAGTCAGATATTTGTTGTCCCCCTGAAAATATTCCGGCTCTGTAAGAACTGAAATTGCCGCAGCACCGGCTTTCTCATAATCTCCTGCAATCTCAAGATAGGGAAAATCCTCTGCTATTATCCCCTTTGAGGGGGAGGCCTTTTTAACCTCACATATAAAGGCTATATCATCAGAAGCCATCAGAGCCTTCTCAAAAGCAAAGACTGGTCTGCTGACTGTATCTTTTATACTTTCGCCGTCATATATCATGGCCCTGAGCTCTTTAAGACTTAGCTTTTCCTTTGACCTTTTTACTCTCTCCTGTGTTGAACGGGCTATTTTATCCAGTATCATAAAAACACCTGCCTCCTTAGCTTTTATGTGCAGCCTGCCGCAAACATATTTCCTTATATTTTCCTTTGCAAAATAAGTGTTTTTCACAATTGATCGTCAGTAAACAATACCTTAATCCCTGAAAGAAAACTTCAAGTTTCCAGAAAACCGCCATATATATACATCTACTATAACTGACAGGCTGCACTACCGGATTGCCTGCCGAAAGCAAGCAATAGATTTATTGCATTCAGCCGCTAATAAAACAATGCTGAAATTAGGAATTCGTCAGCTTTATGAATTTGCTCAGCTGCTCCATGGCCCTGCCGCTGTCTATTGTATCGGCTGCCATCCTGACACATTCCCTTAGGGTTACATTATTGTATGTCATATACAGGCATACGGCACTGTTAAGCAATACTATATCCCTCTTGGGTCCCCTTACACCGTTAAGTATGTCTAGAGCTATTTTTGCATTAGTTGCCGGATCTCCTCCTGTCAATTCCTCCGGCTTGCAATAATCAAAGCCGAACTGATGGGGATCCATAAAGAAGCTGTTGACCTGCCCATTATTAACCTCACATACCGTGGTTTTGGCGCTTAAGGACACCTCATCCAATCCATCATGGCCATGCACCACCATAGCTCTTTTTACGCCCAGATTGGCCAGAACCCTTGCCATCGGCTCAACAAGGTTCTCGTCATATACGCCCAAAAGCTGCAGGTTTGCATTTGCCGGGCTGCAAAGGGGTCCGAGAATATTAAATATTGTCCTTACCCCCAGCTCCTTCCTTACAGGAGCGGCATGGCGCATGGAGGAATGGTAAAGGGGAGCAAAGAGGAAGCATAAGCCTATTTCCTTAAGTATCTGCTCGCTTTTTTCCACCGGAATGTCTATTTTTACCCCAAGCGCCTCCAGAACATCTGCGCTGCCACATTTACTGGATACGCTCCTGTTGCCGTGCTTTGCCACAGGTATTCCTGCAGCAGAAATAACGATTGATGAAATCGTTGATATGTTAAAGGTATAGGCTTCATCTCCGCCGGTTCCTACTATGTCCAGTACATCCCCCTCATGCTTCAGCTTTAAGCCTATAGCTCTCATACTGGTAGCACATGCCGTAATCTCATCTATTGTTTCTCCCTTCATTCTTAATGCGGTAATGAAGGCTGCAATCTGGGCATTGGTGGCATTTCCCGTCATTATTTCATCCATTACGGCCTTTGCCGTATCAAAAGACAAATCCTCTTTATTCAAAAGCTGCTTAATAGCCTGTTGAATCATCTATACCCCTCCATTAATCATGAACTTTTTATTTATATGACAGCATATTTTATATTGCTGAAAAGACTTGCTGCATTTAGCGACTGTATCTGCTTAATCCCTATGCCTACATAATCCTAATTCTCAGAAAGTTTTTCATAATAGCATCTCCCTGGGGAGTCAGTATTGATTCCGGATGGAACTGCAGCCCATATATTTCATAGGATCTGTGCTGGACTGCCATAATTTCACCGTCGTCATCCTCTGCTATCACCAAAAGCTCATCAGGTAAGGTCTCCTTTACTGCCGCCAATGAATGATATCTTGCCGCCTGAATCATCGGTGCCAGACCATGGAAGATCGTTGCCCCGTTGGCTATATGAATATTGCTTTGCTTGCCGTGCATCAGGAGCTTTGCATGGCTTATGGTTGCTCCAAAGGCCTCGCATATTGCCTGATGGCCCAGGCAAACACCCAGTATGGGAACCTCCCCCTTAAGCTCCCTGATTACGCTTATGGATATACCGGCATCCTTCGGATAACCGGGACCGGGAGATATAATAATATGTGACGGCTTAAGCTCCCTAATCTCGCTAACTATCATTGCATCATTTCTTATTACCTTAATGTCATATCCCAGGCTGCCCACCTGCTGAACCAGGTTATATGTGAAGCTGTCATAGTTATCAATCATTAATACCATTATTCATCCACCTCGCTTGCCTTTATAATGGCTTCTATTACCGCCTTTGCCTTATTTTCAGATTCCTCATACTCCTTTTGCGGATCACTGTCTGCAACAATACCCGCTCCGCACTGGATGTAAACCTTATCATCCTTTTTTACTGCCATCCTGATTGCTATGCAGGTGTCCATGTTGCCGGTAAAATCAATATAGCCGATGGCTCCGCCATATAGTCCTCTGGGTGCCTTTTCAAGCTCTTCAATGATTTCACATGCCCGTATTTTGGGGGCACCGGATAAGGTACCCGCAGGCAGGATAGCTTCGATTGCATCAAATGCGTCCTTATCCTTATGCAGCTGCCCTTCCACCTCCGAGGTTATATGCATAATTCTTAAGTAACGGTGAATCCGCCTGTAATCGGCTACCTTTACTGTTCCAAAGTCTGAAATCTTGCCAAGGTCGTTTCTTGCCAAATCAACCAGCATGTCATGCTCTGCCAGCTCCTTCTCATCAACCAGCAGCTCCTTTTCCAGCCTGAGATCCTCCTGTGCATCCTTTCCTCTGGGCCTTGAGCCTGCTATCGGCAAAGTCACCAGCTTTCCGTCCTTTAGTCGTATAAGAGTCTCAGGTGAAGTGCTAATAATCTGCAAATCGTCATATTGAATAAATACCATGTAAGGTGAAGGATTGGTTGTTCTAAGTACCCTGTAGGCATTCAGCAGGCTGTCGGGATAGTGACTCTCATATCTTCTTGATATTACTGCCTGGAATATATCACCGTCTTTTATGTATTCTTTGGTTTTTTCAACCATTTTGCAATATTCCTCCCTGCTGACATTGCAGCTGAAGGCCGGTCTGCTTCCACTGCCCTTTAATTGACTGTTGCCAACTGAGCTATCCAGCAAAAGCCTTGTCAGTCTTTCGATATCTGCTACAGCTTTGCCGTAGTTTTCAAGTACCTTGTCAGTTTTCATATTAACCACAATGATTATTTTTTGCTTCAGATGGTCATAGGCAATAACCTTGTCAAAAAGCTTCAGCTCAAAATCCTTTAAATCACTGCTTCTCAATTTAAGGACAGGCTCTGCATAAGCAAACAATCCATAGGAGAAATACCCTACCAGTCCACCTGTAAAGGGCGGCAGCTCCGGCAATCTTGGCGACCTGTATTCCTTCATAAGCTCTCTTAAATACTCAAAGGGTTTATCTGTATGTATTTCCTGGCGCTCTCCATTGTCAATCACCAGTAGCTTATCCTTGCATGAAATGCTTACAACCGGATCAAATCCCAGGAATGAATACCTGCCCCATTTCTCGCCACCTACAACACTCTCAAGCAGAAAATAGTTTTTACTGATTGCAGCCAGCTTCCTCAGAACTGCTATCGGTGTTGTGATGTCGGCATATATTTCCTTACTGATTGGAATAATCTTATATTCCTTTGCCAAAGCTTCAATTTCATTACTGTTCGGTCTTATCATATCTTTTCACCCTTCCTTCATTGATAAATTGAACTTCAAGATTTTAATTACATTAATGAAGATGGTTAGAGTGGATATTGGAAATAAAAGCTTTCTTCAAGTTTCAGGAATTAAAAAAAGCTTTTATCCCGTAAAGGGACAAAAGCTTAAAACTTCTGCGGTGCCACCCAATTTGATGTATAAAACATCCACTCATTTTGCATACCATCATATGCACCCTACTGATAACGGACAGGGTTCCCGTAAGCGACTACTCTCATATTACTTACCTGTAATATGATTTCGGGCTTCCCTCACAAGGCCATTCAGTATTACCTCTGCAACCGCATTCCCACCAGCAGCGGCTCTCTGTATACATCCGGTAAAACCTACTATTCTTGCTCAACGGTTTAATTCTTATTTCATTGGCTTGGTTTTTTATATTTAAGCGCATTATAACAACAGACAAAATTAGTTGTCAAGAAGAATTTTTAAAATTTTTTAAGGATTTGATCTTTTATATTTTACCATATGTATAAAATAAGCTCACTTTCAAATGTGGAGTTCGCTTATAAATGGGAAAAATGGTTTTGTAATTTGCCAAAATAAATCACGACTGATAATAATTAAATTTTTCGTTTACTTTAATATATAAATTATTGACAGTCAGATATAAATAAGTTATATTGCATTTACAACACGAAATCATGCTCCATTGTATGGAGTTACGATTATCTAATGCCCATATCTTACATAAAGGAGGAGATAAAAATGACCAAAAAAGTAGCTATATTAATGGGCAGCGACAGTGACATACCTGTAGTCAACGGAGCGATTAATGCCTTAAAGGGCTTCGGCATTCCGGTTGAAGTACATATTATGAGTGCCCACAGAACTCCAACTCAGGCGGCTGAATTTGCATCCAAAGCAAAAGAAAACGGCTTTGGCGTTATAATATGTGCAGCAGGAAAGGCCGCCCATCTGGCAGGTGTTATTGCCGCCCATACTACTCTTCCGGTGATAGGTATACCGATAAAATCCTCCACACTGGACGGACTGGACGCTTTACTGTCAACGGTACAAATGCCAAAGGGTGTTCCTGTAGCTTGTGTAGCAATTGATGGAGCTGACAATGCAGCTATTCTGGCAGCCCAGATATTAGCCGTAAATGACGAAGAACTCAGCAGTAAACTGGAGAAAATGAAACAGGATATGACTGATGATGTTATCCGCAAAGACCAAAAGCTCCAGGCTGAAATGAACAGTTAATCCGCTTCGGATTAATTGCTTGGTGTTGGGAAAAATAATTTATCCGGCTCGTTTTGAAAAATCGTTTCGTAGTGTGTGATAAAATAACTTTATTGATACTTATAGCCGAGCAATATCCGGTTTGAATACTATAGATAAAGACAACAGATTCATTTTCTGCAGCAGGCCGTCCTGGTTGGTAAAAGATACAACATGCTCAGGAATAATGAATCTGTTTTATTGTTCTACAATTGTAATCTTGTCATTGCCTCTTTATTACTCGTATATTCTAGCTGTGTAGAAAATATAATCAATATCTCCTCCGTTATATTCATCATCCTTATGTAATATAGCTATATAATAGGTACCGGGAATCAGGAAGACATCATATAGCTTGGCAGTATAATCATCTCCCTTTTCCGCAAACAGATAGCTGTCTTCACTATCCATCAGTACAAAATAGCTATCATCAATGCCGATACCGTCCTTGTAATTTATAAATGCATAGAAATAGCCATAATAATCCATCTCAAACCTGTATATATCCCATAATTCACCCGGTTTCAGTCTTCCTATTACCGCAGTATCGGACGGTATCTCCTGACAGGTTGCAAACTTCTTGCTGTTTTGCTCATCTTCAATTATGGCATTGGCAAGCATCTCATCCAAAAGCATTTTGTCATATAATTCAATATATTCCTCGATACTTATGGGCCTGTTGGTATTAATTTTTTGCAGCTCCCTGATATTTATTGCAAAATTGAGATTTTGCCCATCAACAAAATACATGTTAATTATGCCAATGACCTCTCCGTATTTATTTATCAGGGGACCACCGCTGTTACCCTTCGATACCGGTGCATCTATCTGAATATAATCCACATTATTATCGGATATTTTTCTGGAGGCTGAGGTTACCATACCCTTGGTCATCGTTGCAGTCAGTCCAAAGGGGCTACCAATTGCATATACATCCTGGCCTACTGCAACCTTATCCTGACTTATGATTAAGGGAGCATTTTCCTTATCTGTGGCAAGTATGGCCAGATCCAGCTTCTTATCAAAGCCAAGTATGGTTTTTATTTCAACAGTCTCTTCGTCGTAACCCTTGACAGTAATCTTTTTTGCACCCTCTATTACATGATAATTTGTTACTATTATGCCTTTATCAACATAAAAGCCGGAGCCAATAGACTGCATATCGTCAGAAACAGCATTTATCTCGACAGTAGATTTTCCACATAACTCATAAATTTCTTCCGCAGTCAGAGCTTTCTTCTGCTTGGGCTTTTCTGTTACGATAACATTTATAAAAAGCTTGTCGTTTGTCTTATTACTGCTTATTGTTATTGTATCTGTCCCGATCTTAAGGGGCTTAATGGTCAGGGCAATCCTGTCCCCATCAAAAGTCTCCGCCCATTCACAGCTCACTATATCACTGCTGCCTGTTTGAAATTGGAGGCTTTCTCCCTCCATTATATCTGTTACCCTAATCCATACGGTAAAGTCATTATATAAGCTAATTTCGGTAGAAAAGCTTCCTAAACGGTTTGTACCAATTTCTAGCTTGCACTTGGCAGTCAAATCACCCAGCCTTGCATAGATCGTAGCCTGACCTCCATTTTTGGCGGTAACCTTACCCTTGGAGGAAACCTCTGCTACATCAGGATTTGACGAGCTCCAGCTGATTTCGCCATCTATACCATATGCCTTAGCTTTAAATTGAGCTGTCTCTCCTGCATTAAGATAGCTTGTCGATTGGGTAATGGATATATATGGCTTTTTAACAGTAACCTTCAGCTTAAGGCTGAATGTTTTTTTATTCTGCTTAACTGTTGCAGTAATCGTAGCGCTGCCTGCTGATATTGCCTTTACTACACCCTTTGCCGATACCTTTGCAACCTTTTCATTGCTGGATTTATATGAAAGCTTCGCTCCCTTGGCAAGATTATTTATCTTGATTGTATAATCCTTATATCCAAGATAAAGTGTTATCTTTTGCTCCTTCAGTGCAGGGGCTTTCTCGGCAGCATAGGCCGTCATGACCACATTCATATCAAACATGGCCGGTATGCCATATGAGATTATTAACACCATAATCAGACTTACTATAATTTTTTTAAATTTATACATTTCAGCTGAAAGCCTCCCGATTATCCAGATACTTTTATTATAGCGGTATATTTTGCATATGCAAGCTTGTAATTTCACAATGTTTAATTTTATCTTTATTTTTCTAGATATTAAGCTGTAAAATATCATAATAAATGCACATATCTTAGATGATTATGATTATTTCTTGATATTATATAGCTAAATGCCTTGGTTCAAATTGCTAAAGCCTTAATGAAGAAATATATGAAGCTTACTGTTCATGTTGAAAAAGCGAAAATGATGAAAGATGGCAATAATAATATACTCTTAATCCATGATATGATAAAATTATATCATGGTTTTTTTATATAGCTGGTTTGATTCTTTATTCTTGATAAGGACTATCAAATCAAATACGGATAAAGGCGGTAGAATTATGAATTTAGATAAGCAAGCTATTCTTTTGGATGGAAACAGCGACATTAACGAATATCTCAAAGGCAGCCTTGGCTGTGATTGCGGCAGAGAGCATTCGGCAGCAATAAAGCAAATTGAAATTAAGGAAAATGCCATATATTCACTTATACCCTATCTTAAGGCCAATAGCTACAGAAGGCCATTCCTTATTTTTGACAAAACCACATACAAGCTGGCCGGTGATTTGCTAATCAATTTATTCAATGAAGCAAATCAGGCCTTCTCCTGTCACGTTATAGAAAGCCCTGAGCCTGTTCCGGACGAATGGGCGGTCGGTGATATTCTTATCCATTATGATAACTCCTCTGATTGCATTATAGGAGTCGGAAGTGGAACTATCAATGACCTAAGCCGCTTTGTCAGCTTCAGACTCGGTATTCCATATATTATTGTGGCTACCGCTCCAAGTATGGACGGCTATGCCTCAAATGTTGCTCCCCTGATTGTCAATCATCTTAAAACTACATACGAAGCCCAAACTGCTCATGCCATTTTTGCCGACAGCAGCCTGCTAAAGAGTGCGCCCATGAATATGCTTGCTGCAGGTATAGGCGATATTCTGGGCAAATACAGCTGCCTGTGTGACTGGGAAATAGCTCATATAGTCACAGACGAATACTACTGTCCCACGGTAGCGGCTATTGTAAAAAGGTCGCTGGAGGCTGTTTCATCCGGCATACATGCTGCCGCAGCCAAAAGTAATGATGCTATAAGGGATGTTATGAATGCCCTTGTTCTGTCCGGTATTGCCATGAGCTATGCGGGCAACTCCAGGCCTGCCTCCGGCAGCGAACATCATCTGTCCCATTACTGGGAAATGACTTATCTCTTTGAGGGGAGAAAGCCGGTTTTACACGGCACCAAGGTCGGTATCGGAACCATAGCCGTCATCAGGGCCTTTGAGCTTCTTTTGTCAAGGAAAATAGATTTTGATAAGGCCAGGGCTGCCGCTTCAAGCTTTGACATGCATGAATGGGAGGCGGATATGACGGAATCCTTTCGGCAGGCTGCACCCACTGTTATAGTTCTTGAACGGCAGGTGGGAAAGAACAATCCTGAAAATGTAATTAGGCGCATTAATAAGCTTGAGGCAAACTGGAATGAAATAGCGAAAATTATCGCAGGCCTGCCTGCTGCAGATAAAATCAGGTCATGGCTCAGGGCTTTGGGAGCAGCCGACAGTCCCATGGCAATAGGTATAGACAGGAAGCTTTTCATAAAAAGCTTTGCTGTCGCCAAGGAACTGAGAAACCGCTATGGTCTGCTCCAAATCCTCTTTGATCTGAGCTTAACGGAAGAAATTGCTGAAGAAGTATGGGAATATTTTCAGCAAAATTAAAATAAATTAACACTTAAATCCCCTTTGGACAGTTTGTACTAATTATATTTTATATAGACCTGCCTGAAGGGGTTTTTTATTTTAATTTATCGGATGAGGATAAAAAAAGCAAGATTTGCAATATTTTAAACAAGAATAACTTAGATTTTATTTCTCTTAATAATTATAATAAGTATAACGTAATAAGCCGGACAGGCTGACAGTCGTACTTATATCCACAAGATGATTGAGTACGCTATTTCATTTTAAATATTGCATAAATTATTTCAAATATTAAAACAACAAGATGCATTATAGTATTGTACTATCATGAGTCCTGTCAGGTAGTTTACAGTCCGGATAAAAAGCCCGTTTATATTCGTCTGCAACAGCACAATTCAATAAATATTACATTAAAACAAGGCAGGTATTAAATTATGGAGAAGCTACGTTTTGGAATTATTGGGATTGGCAACATGGGCTCTGCCCATGCCCGAAGCCTCTATAACGGGGAGGTGCCCGGAGCCATTCTTACAGCCGTATGCGATATCAATCCTGAACGGCTAAACTGGGCAAAGAACAACCTGGGCAGTGATGTACAGCTCTTTGACAATGCAGATGACCTTTTTAGAGCCGGGGTTACAGATGCTGTTCTTATTGCCACTCCCCATTATGATCATCCGCCTCTTGCAATTAAGGGCTTTGAGGCCAAGCAGCATGTACTTATTGAAAAGCCTGCAGGAGTATATACTAGACAGGTCAGAATTATGAATGATGCCGCAAATGCCTCAGGCAAGGTCTTTGGTATTATGTATAACCAAAGGACCAATCCTCTCTACCAGAAGCTAAAGGATCTGATTGACAGTGGTGAGCTGGGAGAAATCCGCAGAAGCAACTGGATTATTACAGACTGGTACAGACCCCAGAGCTACTATGACTCAGGAAGCTGGCGTGCCAGCTGGGCAGGTGAAGGCGGCGGGGTTCTTATTAACCAGGCTCCCCATCAGCTGGATCTCTGGCAATGGATCTGCGGAATGCCAAAACGCATAAGGGCCTTCTGCGGCTTTGGCAAATACCATGACATAGAGGTTGAGGATGATGTAACTGCTTATGTGGAATACGAAAATGGGGCTACAGGTGTCTTTGTCACCTCAACATCAGACTGTCCGGGAAGCAACCGTTTTGAAATCAGCGGTGATATGGGTAAAATAGTTATCGAGGACGGCAAGCTCATCTTCTGGAGAAACCGTATGTCAGAGCGAATATTCAATGCAGAATTCAAATACGGCTTTGGACAGCCGGAGGTCTGGAAATGCGAAATTCCCGTATCAGGCCCCAATCTGCAGCATGTGGGTATATTAAGAAATTTCACAGATGCCATTTTACAAGGAGCAAAACTGCTTGCTCCCGGACAAGAAGGTATTCGCGGTCTGACTCTGTCCAATGCCATGCATTTGTCGGCATGGACGGACAGCTGGGTTGAGCTGCCTATAGATGAGGAATTATACCTCTCTCTCCTTCAGGAAAGGATTAAAAATTCAAGCAAAAAGAAAAATGTAGAGGCAAGAACCCTGGATATAGACGCAAGCTTCTAATACATCTATATCTTTATACAATAAAGTAAACTCTCCCCTTCCGGCTTAACTAAGCAAGGCTGCCGGCAGATGCCTGCAGCCCTGCTTTGCCGGCTTTTGACTTAGCTTTGCATTATATACATTCCTGATTTTGAATATTTCTGTGGTGATATACCTACTATTTTCCTAAAAGCCCTGTAAAAGCTGGAATAATCGCCAAAACCGACCTCATCGGCAGCCTCAAGAACAGGTACATTTTTATTAAGCAGCTCCTGGGCCTTCATAATTCTCTTGTAGGTAATATACTCGTTAACCGTAAAGCCGGTATTCTGCTTGAAAATATGACAGAGATAGTATTTGTTGACAAAGAATTCATTTTCAAGCAAATCCAGAGTCAGCCTTTTATTGAGATTGGCGTTGATGAAATTTAATATATCTGTAAGTTTATCATATTTGGCAACAGGCTCGGTAATAATGCTTTTGTCTGATGCATAAATCCTGTTTATCTCTATCAGCATCTGCATAAAAAGCAGCTTGATAAGAAAATGATCTTCATTTTGGTCTCTTCTGGCGGCTGCCTCTATCTTGTCAAGTATTTCAGGGATACCGCCGGCGATAACCTCCTTGGCGCTGATCTTATTATATAAACCGAGCTTTCTGCGATCCAGATAATGAAAGGGATTGTACACCTCACTTTGAAGAAATGACAGTACATATTCGGGCTTGAATTGAATGTATTTCCGCTTGTAGGGCTCCTGGGAATGGAATACGATCCTGTGAAGCTCCCTGCGATTGGTTATTATAATGTCCTGCGGTTCCACCTGATAGGCCTGTCCTTCTATATAATAGGTGAGGTCCCCCGACAGATAGTAAAATATTTCATATCCCTCATGTATGTGGGTATTTATGTCAAAAGGATTTACAGTCAGATTATGGGCAAACATAAAATTATCTCTAATATATGTAAAGCTGAAATCCTGCATACTGCCTTCACTCCGTTTTTTCTGCTAATATTTATATTATAAGTCATATATCTCAATATAACAACTTTTATTAGAAGCATTAGACTATATAAGCATACAGGAATTTTAACGGCATGTCGGGTCAAATGCCGAACTGCTGCTATTTGCTGCAAATCATCTTACTGCATGTAAATTTTCATATTAACTGAAAGGAGTATATATGAGTCGCTTTATTCTATCCGCATTTGCCGATGAAATATCGGCTGATCTGAAAACCCAGATGGATGTGCTTGCTGAGCATGGTATCTCTTATATTGAAATTCGTGGCGTAAATGGAAAAACCATAACTGATTATAGCCTGGATGAGGCAAAAAAGATAAAAAAAGAGCTGGATGCCAGAGGCTTTAGGATTTCATCAATCGGTTCACCGATTGGAAAAATAGGTATTACTGATGATTTCAGCCCCCATAGGGAGCTGTTTAAGCACACCCTGGAGCTGGCCCTGCTGCTGGAAAGCAAATATATCCGTATGTTCAGCTTCTATATTCCCAGAGGGGAGGCTCCTGACAAATATCGCAATGAGGTGCTTGAGCGCTGGTTTGAATTCGTGGAGCTGGCAAAAGGAAGCGGTATTACTCTTCTGCATGAAAATGAAAAGGACATCTATGGTGAGGATGCAGAGCACTGTCTTGACCTTTTGCAGTCACTGAATTGCGATTATGTAAAAGCGGTTTTTGACCCCGCCAACTTTATCCAGGCGGATGTCCAAACCTACCCCCATGCATATGAGCTTCTTAAGGATTATATAGCTTACATGCATATCAAGGATGCAGTATATTCCGATCATCATGTGGAACCGGCAGGTTATGGCGACGGCAGGCTAAAAGAAATCCTATCCGCCCTATACAATAATGGCTATGATGGTTTTCTATCCCTTGAGCCGCATCTGTGGAGCTTTGAAGGCTTTGACAAGCTGGAGCTGGAGCCGGTCTGGAGCAAATACGAAGGAGGTGGCCCCAAGCTGTTTAGTGTGGCTGCCACCGCATTAAATAAGCTGCTGGATGAGATAATACAGGATTAATTTAAATATGCCAACTAGTACCATTGCTTCATTCATAAACCGGTCACGCTTTTATACAATGGATATTGTATAAAAGCGTGACCCTTTTTATAGCAAATAGCTTTACCGTGGCTTGCCGGATAGCTATAGTCGATTTCGTCTGTAGCGTCCCAAAATCAAAGCTTTGCAATGCCCTTATAATACTGCATATATTACCGGCTCACAGCTTTTTATAAGGCTGCTTATTTTAGATTCACTCTTATAATACCGCCTTTTTCCGCTGTTATAACAGTATCGTTTCCGTCTATGATAAAGCTGGCGTTGTCCACAGAGGCAACATTTGTAACATTAACCAAAATCAGCTTAAAGCTTTTTGAAGTCTTAGCATCTATTAAAATCAAATCCTCTTCCCTGCTTATCCGGGCTTCCAGCCCAAGCCCTGCCTTGTCATCATACACCTGAAAGGATGCACTCTTTCCTACAGTCAGCTCATAAGCCTTAAGGATAACTCCATCGGAATAATCATAAACCGCGTCGTCATCTCTTGCTCCGACAGCTATAATGCTGTTTTCCCTGACATATAAAGGAAGGCTAAGATAATCGTGCTTTTCATTGTACCAGGCACCACCCTGCTTTAGCTCTCCTGTCAGGTAATTGGTCCACCTGCCGGCAGGCAGATAAAACTGTGCCAGTCCCTCTTCATTAAATATTGGCGCTACCAGCAGCGAATCCCCCAGCATATATTGCCTGTCAAGATAAGCACAGGTCGGATCATCATTGAATTCCATAACCATGCTTCTTACGGAAGGTATTCCAATCCTTGAGGCAGTAACCGCTGTAGCATAAAGATATGGCATCAGTGCCGCCTTAAGCCTGGTAAAGAATTTAACCACCTCAACCGCTTCCTCGTCATAAGCCCATGGCACCCTGTAGGAGTAGCTGCCATGAAGCCTGGAATGGGTTGATAAGAGTCCAAAGGCACACCAGCGTTTATATACGTCCGGTGTTGATGTACTTTCAAAGCCCCCTATATCATGGCTCCAGTAGCCAAAGCCGGACATAGTCAGGGACAAGCCGCCACGGAGACTTTCGGCCATCGATTCATAATCCGACCAGCAATCTCCTCCCCAGTGCACGGGAAATTTCTGACCACCTGCTGTCGCACTTCTGGCAAAGAGTACGGCCTCGCCCCTGCCCCGCTTTCTCTCCAGCAGCTCAAATACAGTCTTGTTATACAGATAGCTATAGTAATTATGCATCTTCATCGGGTCGGAACCGTCATAATAAACTGCATTTGTCGGTATTCTCTCACCAAAATCGGTCTTAAAGCAGTCAACCCCCATATCCAGCAGCCGCTCAAGCTTTTCGCAATACCATTTACAGGCCTCCGGATTGGTAAAATCAACAATTGCCATACCCGGCTGCCACATATCCCATTGCCATACATCGCCATTTGGCCGTTTCAGGAAGTAGCCGCCCTTGACCCCCTCCTCAAAGAGAGGTGATTCCTGCCCGATATAGCTGTTAATCCAAACACAAATTTTCAGTCCTTTGGCCTTAAGCCTTTTTATCATACCTTCCGGATCAGGGAATACCCTGCTGTCCCAGAGAAAATCACACCAGTTAAATTCCCTCATCCAGAAGCAGTCAAAGTGAAATACCTTGAGCGGTATTCCCCTGTTTATCATTCCGTCAACAAAGCTGTTTACAGTCTCCTCATCATAGCTGGTTGTAAAGGAGGTGGAAAGCCACAGACCAAAGGTCCAGGCAGGCGGCAGTGTCGGCTTGCCGCTTATGTCGGTATAGCGCATAAGCACTTCCTTCATCGTCGGGCCATTGATGAAGAAATAATCAAGCGACTCTCCTGATACGGAAAACTGCACCTTTTTTACCATCTCTGAGCCTACCTCAAAGGAGACTCTTTCCGGATGGTTTACAAACACACCATAGCCCTTATTTGATATGTAAAAGGGAATATTCTTGTAGGATTGCTCAGTGGATGTACCGCCATCCTCATTCCAGATATCAACAGTCTGACCGTTTTTTACAAAGGGAGTAAATCTTTCTCCCAATCCATATATTAACTCACCCACAGACAGCGACAGGCGCTCTCTCATAAAAGTGTTCTCCAGGCTGCAGTCATCATAAGCAAGTCCCTTCCAGCCGGTCTTAATATATGCCAGATCCTTGCTGCCGCTTTCGGTTATCCTTTCATTATTCCGGTAAAAGATCATTTTCCAGTTGGCCTTATTAATCTCAAGTCGCAAACTGCCTGAGAAAACCTTGATAAGCTCATCACTTTCCTCATAAATAAGCTGGGAATTTTCATCAATATTAAGCTCAAAGGAAGGCTTTCTCTCTGCCAGACCCATATAGTGATCCGCCCTGATCCGCAATACCTCGGGCGCAGGGGCACTTATCCTGATTGTCAGGTTTGGTCCACCCAGAGTATCTCCCCTGTGGTTAATCCTGTGGGTCGGTGCGCATATTCTCAGATGATTATTCTCCTGTCTGGCAAAATACACCTGTACCGGAGAAAAATCCTGTACTCCCTCTTTATTCAGCCAACATCCGTTGCTAAACTTCATATATTATGTACCTCCTTGTTATGTTTGCATAGTCCCTTCATCAGGTGATTGCTCCGAATTTCCTATAAAAGAATTTCAAAGTATAAAGCCCGATGCTTCTAAGCATATAAAGCATAATAAGCAAATTTATTATATCAAAAATTAACAATAAAATGAATTATATTCTGTCTTTTTTTATCGATTATTTTCGAAAATATATTTCTTATATCCCTAATGTTTCTACAAAACCTATTTTTTTCTTCTAAAAGATTGCAAATTCTACATATATATACTATAATTATTATGCTAAATTGTGCTGTTTATACAATTCTATATTTATCTTTAGAGGGGTGCTGAGATAATGAACTGGCCAAAATGGTTCAAAAAAACAGATGAACATCAAAATGAAAATGAAATATTGGAAAAACTACTTCAATGGGATTTTACTGAAGAATTGACATCAGCGGCTGACGGAGTAAATGAGACCTTTATCACCTTGCATGATAATTACAGAAAATATTTTGAAGAATTTAATCTGGATTTCGATGAAATCAAGCTTGTTGCAGATCAGCTAGAAGGTGTCATTGACGGCCTGGTGGATTCCTCCAACAATGTTCGAATGGCTGCAGAATTCATCGCAGAGGGAGCTCAAAGCCAGACCGAGGAGATTAATACTTGTCAATCTGTTGCTGATATTATAGCAGATAAAATTAACAGGATGAGCCAGCGCTCTAAAGAATTAATAGATTCAGCACAAGAAATGGGCAAGGTAAGCAATGATGGCAAGATAGCCATTGAAAATCTGTCTGAGAACCAGCATAAGAACATTGAAGCTAACAATGCCATTACCAGAGAGATATATAATCTACTGGACAAAACAAAAACCATTAATGAAATTACAAATGTCTTGTACGATATAGCAAGCCAGACTAATCTTTTATCACTTAATGCTTCTATAGAAGCAGCCAGAGCAGGCGATGCCGGCAAAGGCTTTGCAGTTGTTGCTGAAGAAGTAAGAAAGCTTGCTGAACGCAGCCGAGCCGCCAGTGCAACAATCAATGAGAACATCTCTGAAATTAATAAGCAGCTCAGCAATCTTAAAAATGTTACCGATGATTCAAAGGAAACCTTCTACAACCAGTCACTTGCAGTTAATAAGGTAATTGAAGCCTTTGAAATAATCAATAACTATGTTGACAATTTCATTAGCAGTCAACAGGATTTCTATGAAGAGGTTCAAAGTCTTACAAACGAAAAGGAGCGTCTTATAGATTCCTTCTGCAGTATTGCTTCCGTTATTCAGGAGTCCTCTGCCACTACCGAAGAGGTGGCTTCACTTACCATAAGCCAGAACAGTACTGCCAATATAATCTTTAAGATGGCCCAGGATTTAAGCGAAAAGGTTGGCAAGATAGCGAAAAACTCGGAGAAAATCAAGACTAAGCACCTTACCAGAAGCCAAAGGAAGGTTGGTGTCATCTTTGATATTGAAGATCCCTTCTGGGATCCTACCATAAGGGAAGGTAAAAAGACTGCCAAAGCGTTAAACTTCTATCTGGAATTTTATGCTCCCAAGACAAGACAAAATGCAGCTGCCGATATTCTTGCCGCAATAAAGGATTTTCTGTCCAGAGGCTTTGATGCACTGATTATCAGCCCTGTTGAGAGTCCTGAAATTTCCCGGATTCTCAAGGAAGCCGCAAGCAACGGAGTCAAGATAGTATTCATCAACTCCGCACTTGATGATGTTCCTTATGTATCACTGATAGAAACCAATGGCTATGAGCTGGGAAAGAACGCTGCCAGGACAGCAAAGCAGCTGCTTAATAACCAGGGTGAAGCGGCTGTCGTTCTATGGTCGGATGTAAAAATCCGTTCCATCGAAAAGCGTGCTGAGGGCTTTATTGAGGAACTGCAGAATAATTCCAATATTAAGGTTTATCCCAAGAGCGCTCCCAGTACTCCGACGGAAGAGATTCTTGACAAACTTTTTGCCGAGCTTAAGCGTGACCATCCCAATCTTAAGCTTCTATATGCCACCAATGTTAACTGGGGTGTGGCATACGGAAATTATATTCACAAGCATAATCTGAACTACGATGTATTAACGGTTGATTTAACCAAGGCTGTCGCTGATCTTATTAAGGAAGGCAAAATCAGGGCTGCTATCGCCCAGCGTGCCTTCACCTGGGTTACCCAGGGGCTTGAATTATTGGTGGACGCCTTCCAGAGCAAGCCAGTTGTAACATACACCGATACAGGTACATATGAGGTTAACAAATCCAACATATCTATTTATGAACATAGAGTATGACTGCTTAAATTAATAATTGCTTCTTTATTGAACATATCCCCTGCCACGAGACCCTGCTTTCAGTTTTGCTGATTGCAGGGTTTCATTTTGCAGCTTTATTTTCATTATATGAATTGTAATCTTATTAATTTGCTCTGATACTCTTTTCATATGAGACTATTGCTTCTCGACAGCAGTCATTGCCTCCTCGGCTGTTGCAGCAGCTGCTTTGAAATCTCCTCTCATTAGCTTTAGAGCTGTCTTTTCGTTATATATTTCATCAGCTGTACGCACTCCCCATTTGCGAACAACCGGCATCAGCGGGCACCAGCCCCAGAAAGCATGCTGCAGCATGAAAACCGCTACCGTACCGGTAAGCAAAAACCATATCCTGCTGGTTCTGATTCCGAGATATGAGCTTAGGATTATAAGTAATGCGGCATTTACTCCCAATACCCTTTCCGTATCCCATTCCTGATTCAGCTTATTTATTCTGTCCACAATATCTGCCTCTGTACCATTCTTGTATATATTGATATTCCTGATTGTCTGATTCCTGATTTCTGCATTGATTTTTGGATCGGTCCGCATGCAGACCCGCTTTGCTGTAGAAGGAAATATATTGCATTTCTTCATGCCATCACCACCTGCTTTGATCAATTTATACTTAGTATGTGTATTGGTGAGAAAAATATGTAATTAAGAATGTCGCATGAGATAAATCTGAAGATTAAAATATTTTTACAAGAACACACAGAAGCTACAGTCAGGGCTACCGGCAGATTAACAGACTGATTAGCAGGCGTCAAAGCGGACCAAATATATGAAATATTACATTATTTTCATCAGATATCCTATTTACTCTAAATATCAGATTTTATATTATTAAACGAAAGGAAACGGCTATAAGCTAATTAAATCTAGGAGGACAGTAACAATGAAACTTCTGTGGCGATTGGGCAAGGAAGCTATAAAATATAAAGCACTGTACATAATAGCTATTCTATCCACCTTTGCCCTGACAATCATTAATCTGGCTGCGCCAAAATATCTGGCCAATATGACGGAACTAATTCAGAGCGAAAAGATTGAAAACTGGCAGGAGCAGCTGCTGCGCCTGACTTTGACTCTTATTATTCTGTATTTATCAAAGATATTATTCCGTTATCTCAGCAATTATCTGGCCCATAAGGCCGCCTGGAATCTGGTGGAGGAAATCCGGATGAGGGTATATAATAAGATTCAGGATTTGTCCATGAGCTTCTTTCACGACAAGCAGACAGGCGATTTAATGAGCAGGGTCGTAAATGATACAGCCACCTTTGAGCTTTTATATGCCCACATCATTCCTGAAATGATAACCAATATTGTAACCGTAGTGGGAGTTGCCGCAATACTGATAAGCATTAATCTTAAGCTGGCACTGCTTACATGCATTCCGATACCACTGATCCTCTTTTCGGCATGGTTCTTCTCCGCCAAGGTGCGGCCTAATTTCAAGATAAGCCAAAATGCCCTTGCTGAGCTTAATGCCAAATTGCAGGACAACTTCTCCGGTATTCATGAAATTCAGTCCTTTGGTCAGGAGGCTTATGAAAGCGGTCAGGTGGCCTCCAAGGCAAAGGCATATACCAAGGCTATACTGCATGCCCTTAACCTGAGCGCAGTTTTCCATCCAGGCGTGGAGTTTTTGTCCTCCATTGGAACAATTATTGTTGTTGGAGCCGGTGGTATTCTGGCTTTTTCCGGCAGACTGTCGGTATCCGATATAGTAGCATTCTTACTCTATCTCTCACTCTTTTATGCCCCGATAACAGGTCTTGCACGGTTGCTTGAGGATACCCAGCAGGCATATGCAGGCGCCGAAAGGGTTATGATGATACTTGATACTCCCAATGAAATAAATGAAATGGAAAATGCAACAGAGCTTAAAAATGTAAGCGGTAGCATCAGCTTTGAGAATGTCAGCTTTAATTATGAGGAAAATGTACCTGTCCTGAAGGATATAAGCTTTTCCTGCAAGCCAGGTCAAATGATAGCCCTGGTGGGCCCTACCGGTGTGGGCAAAACCACATTGACCCAGCTTATTTCACGTTTCTATGATCCGGGTGCGGGACGTATACTGATAGACGGGATAGATGTAAAAACTGTAACCCTGCATAGCCTCAGGGCCAATATAGCTCCTGTCCTGCAGGATACCTTTCTCTTTAATGGGACTATAGCCGAGAATATAGCTTATGCCAAGCCGGATGCGACTATGGATGAGATTATAGAAGCAGCCAAGGCTGCAAGAATTCATGAAGACATCTGCCAAATGCCTCTTAAGTATGAAACCCAGGTTGGCGAGCGTGGAATGAAGCTTTCCGGAGGTCAGAAGCAAAGAATAGCTATTGCGAGAGCAATACTGAGAAATGCCCCCATTATTATCCTTGATGAGGCAACCGCATCAGTGGATGTAGAAACAGAACGTGAAATTCAGAAAGCCATTGCAAATCTGGCAGGTAGCAGAACCATTGTGGCTATAGCCCACCGGCTTTCTACTATTCGAAATGCCGATCTGATACTGGTTCTTGAAGAGGGTCGCATTATCCAAAGGGGTACACATAGTGAGCTGATAACCCAGGAAGGCCTTTATAAAAGGCTGAACGCAGCCCAAAGCAGTATAAATTAGAAAATATTTAAAAGGAATTCGGATGAATTTTCAATTGGAATGTGCGCCCGCCGGGCGCACAAATAAAGCAGCACGGTTATCTTTTACCGTGCTGCAGGCTCCGGCTTTCTACCACATCCGGCCAGAATTAAAAGGAATAAGGGAAGCGTCTGAATCCATAGCAGAGTTATGTCGGTCATTCCATGTATAAAGGCTGCTACAGAAACAGCGAATATGAGTACTAAATTTTCGCTGTTCTTTTTATTATTAGTTAACCACGCCTTAACCAGCTCATAATAATAAACGGCAAAATAATAAACAAGCATCAATGTTCCTGCCAGGCCGAAATTCAGCAGCATGTCGATTAGTATATTATGGGCATGCGGCACCAAATTACCATGATATATTACACCAAACAGAAATCCGTAAGACAATAATCCATGACCTAGCCAGGGAGCTTCCTTAATGGTGTTTATGGCCTGCTCCCATATCTGCTGCCGCATTCTTAAGGTCACATCCACAAGCGACAGTCTGGGCAGCAGACGCAAGTCAAGGCCAAAAATCAAAAATGCCATAGCAGCCCCTGCAAGCACCCAAACGGCCAAAAGATGATGCTTATGTAACAGTGCCAGCAGGATAAGTATTCCGATGAATACCTCAATCCAGGCAAACATACTCATACTCAGATACAGGCTTATCAGATTCAATCCGCCAATAAGATAGTAATTAGCCCTTCGGTCCTTGCCGGTCAATATTTTATATGCACAAATAATTATTACTGTTGCAACAACTGTACCAAAATAGTTAGGATGAAGAAATACCGCCGATACACGCCGGTTGATTTTACCGTCATATATATAATTAAACAATGCCTCCAGACCTGCAAAGCCTGTACTTGTTATACTCATATTGCATATAAGGGTTAAAATTCTTTCATAAAGCTCCCCGGTCATTACAGCCCGGATAAATAAGCCCAGAACAAATCCAAGTATCAATACTGCTGTGGCTGCCAGACCCATCCAGTTTTTGTACATGAATGCTACAGCCATAGCATATATAAAGAAATATTTCAGGGCCTTTGTACCGTTATGGATAAAGATTAAGCTTCTGGTACGCTTATTAGCAATTATATATAGTGACAGAAAAACTAGTATCAACGCAGTCAGGACATACGGTAAAAATAGCGATACAGCTGTAAAAGCAACAATATTGGAATCTGCTAATGTAATATCCAACCGTTTTCTTGATGTAACAATCAAAGAACGCCGCCTGACAGTTGAATTATCCATCCAATCAACTCCTTTGTATGTTACTTTTACTGTTTTAAATTAAACTAGTAGTAACACCGCTATTTTATTTTCACAATGTATATTTACCGCATATCATAATAGCGTATCGACTGAGAATTTTCCAGATATATTTTCACTAAATTTAACAAGCAAGAGGCTTTTCCTTTGTATATATTATACAAATATACTTAAATATTTAAAAAGTATTTATGCACATCCAGGCAATTCAATTCCGGATGGAAGGCTGTCGCCAGCATATTCTTCTGTCTTGCAGCCACAATTTTGTCGTTCACTGTTGCCAGAATCTCCACTCCTGCTCCTTCATTTACCTCTTCTATATATGGAGCCCGTATAAAGGTCATTGTGATTTTGCCTATTCCCCTGAAAATACTATCAACAGAAAAGCTGCCCAGCTGTCTGCCATATGCATTGCGTCTAACCCTAATATCCATAAGCGACAGGTATCTGCTGGAATCATTTGATATTTCCTTGGCAAGGAGGATCATGCCTGCGCAGGTTCCCATTACCGGCAGGCCATCCCTTATTATATGTCTTAGATAATCCAGCATATCAAGCTCCTTAAGCAGCTTGCCGATTACTGTGCTCTCTCCGCCGGGTATGATAATACCATCCAGGCTGTTGTTCAGATCCCTCCTCTGCCTGAGCTCCAGAGCCCTGTGTCCCAGCTGCTCCACCACCTGTATATGCTCTGCAAAGGCTCCCTGTAATGCCAGCACACCAATTTGCTTCATAATCCTATACTCCTCTCATGGACATCAGCAGCTCTATCTCCTGCTCATTTATACCTACCATGGCTTCTCCGAGATCCTCAGAAACCTCAGCCAGAATAGAAGGATCATTAAAATTTGTAACAGCCTTGACAATAGCCTGCGCCCGCTTGAAAGGATTGCCTGATTTGAAAATACCGGAGCCGACAAATACACCCTCCGCTCCCAGCTGCATCAGCAGGGCCGCATCAGCAGGTGTGGCTACTCCTCCTGCTGCAAAATTGACAACCGGAAGTTTGCCGTTTTTATGTACATAGCTGACCAGCTCATAGGGTACCTGGAATTCCTTTGCAGCATTATAAAGCTCATCCTCCCTCATACTCTGCAGCTGTCTTATCTGCTTCATAATCAGCCTCAGATGCCTAACAGCCTGGACTATATCACCGGTTCCAGGCTCACCCTTTGTTCTGATCATTGCTGCTCCCTCATTAATTCTTCTTAACGCTTCTCCCAAGTCCTTTGCTCCGCAGACAAAGGGAACCTTGAATTTCCTCTTGTCTATATGATGAAGATCATCTGCAGGTGACAGGACCTCGCTTTCATCTATAAAATCAATCTCAATAGCCTGAAGTATCTGCGCCTCGGCAAAATGCCCTATACGAACCTTTGCCATTACAGGAATTGATACAGCCCTTTGAATTTCCTTTATCAGTCTGGGATCGCTCATTCTGGCTACACCACCGGACGCCCTGATATCGGCAGGTATTCTTTCCAGCGCCATTACTGCACAGGCTCCTGCCGCCTCTGCCACTCTCGCCTGCTCCGGTGAGCTCACGTCCATTATTACGCCGCCCTTCAGCATTTGGGCCAGATTCTTGTTCAGTTCATAACGATTTTCCATATACGATTTCTCCTTTCATTAAATGATATTGCAGCTAAAAAAATTTTGTTATATTATAATAGCAATTCTGGTGGTGTTATAAGTATCAGAAATCGTATATTTGATGGTATCAGTTTTATGCTTTGTTTTTGATTTGACTGATTTTCCTGGTGATGTCTTTCTTAGTTTTTATGCTGAACAATAAAAAAGGGGCGTGATTTTATGGATATGCTAACATTTCAGATAGATACTGACAGTAAAATCCCTGTCTATCAACAGCTATACGCTTTTATAAAAAAGGAAATTCAATCCGGAAATATTAAATGCGATGTAAAGCTTCCTTCCAAAAGAAAGCTGTCCGCTTATCTGAATATAAGTCAGAATACCGTACAGGCTGCATATGATCAGCTAATTGAGGAAGGATATATAACATCGATTGAGAAAAGAGGCTATTTTGTCTGCCGTATTGACAATCTGATTAAGCTGCCCGGCTTTTATGACAATGAGGCTGTAAAAACTGATACACGCCAAGAGGTTGCCTTTGATTTTTCATATCATGGGGTTGATCATCCCACCTTTCCCTTCGATACCTGGCGCAGGCTTACCAAGGAGATCATCAATGAATATGACAAGGAGCTCCTAATACCCGGTGACAGTTTTGGCTATCACAGGCTGAGGGCAGCCCTGTCGGAATATCTTCACCAGTCCCGTGGGGTTAATTGTACCCCCGACCAGGTCATTATAAGCTCAGGAACGGAAATTCTCATTCAGTCACTGATTCAGCTTTTTGACAGGGACAAAATATATGGAATTGAAAATCCGGGATATGAAAAGCTTAATCAGCTTTTTATCAGCAACCGTGCAAAATTCATACCCATAAGCATAGATGACAAGGGAATGGTGCCATCAGAGGTCCGCATTAAAAATCCTGATATTTTGTGCCTGTCTCCCTCCCATCAGTTCCCTTCCGGCGGGATCATGCCCATCAGCAGAAGAATTCAACTGCTGAATTGGGCAAATGAATCAGATAACAGATATCTTATCGAGGATGATTACGACAGCGAATTCAAGTACAGCGGCAAGCCTATCCCATCCCTGCAGGGAATTGACAGCAACGAAAAGGTAATCTATATGGGCTCCCTGTCAAAATGCATATCTCCTACCCTGAGAGTCAGCTATATGGTTCTCCCTCCTCATCTGATAAAGCTCTATCATAAGAAGCTGTCCTATATCCTCTGTCCGGTTCCGATTCTGGAACAGAAGGTGCTATGCAGCTTTATTGAAAAAGGCTTTTTTGAGAGACATTTGAACAAAATGAGAACTGTTTATAAGAAAAAAAGAGATACTCTGGTAATAGCCTTGACGGAACTAAAACGGGGAATAGAAATTCTGGGTGCCGATGCAGGCCTGCATGTCCTGATCAGGGTTCCCAACCATATGACCGAGGATGAATTAATAGAGTCCGCACTTGAATATGGGGTAAGAACCTATGGAATATCAAAATATTATGCTGACAAAAGCTACATAAGCAAAAAGCCTGCCCTCCTGTTAGGCTTTGCCACCATGCAGGAGGATGAAATCATAAAGGCCGTATCACTTCTCGATAAAGCCTGGTTCGGCTCTGTTTAGCTCCTTCTTGATCTGGCGCCAGCCTGGCAGGAAGCTGTCCATGTAGGCCTTGAAAAGGTGATTATGGCTACCCTCCAGCAAATGAACCAGCTCATGTACTACGACATATTCAACGCAGGGAAGGCTTTTTTGCGCCAGCATCAGAGAAAAGCTTAGCCTCCTTGTCCTTATATTGCAGCTGCCCCACCTGCTTTTCATGCTTCTTATAGTAAAGCCTTCGGCTTTCACTCCGATTACAGGCTCCCATTTATTAATCAATATGTTTATTCTTTCATACAAAGCATTCCTGTACCAATTATTTAAAATCTTTTTTCTTTGGTCAGGAGTACTTTTCGGCCTTACAAGCATAATGAGCCTGTCCTCATCCAGGCTAATACCTGCTTTTTTGCCTTCCTGCAGGGATAGTGTGTATTTTATGCCATTAAAAAGAACCGGCTCTCCGTCCAGATAGCCGATATCACTGCCGATATATCCGATATAATTGCTTTTAATCCTCTCCTGTGTTTTCAGCAGCCAGTCCATTCTGTCCAATACAAAAGCCTGTATCCTGTCATTACTCATGCGATATGGGGCTGATATTCGGATACGCCCGTCAGGAGGCAGCACCTTCAGATACATATTTTTTATTCTTTTCTTCTCCAGCTCAATCTCTATATCATGTATTTTTATTATTTTCATTGTCTCACTTCCTGGTTAATACTTAAATCAGGTCAAATACAGCAGTAATGTCACATGCTGCAAGAATGCCATACAATGATATCATGTAAAATACACGAACATATTCAATACTGCAATAATACCTAATCTAAGTTCAATGATTGCAGCATATATGTCATATGCTGCAAAATAATATAGGAAAAATTCACCTCTGCCCTTGATTATTTCTTCATAAATCTGGCAATAATCCAGCCATGGAGGTGAATACATGGTAGCTTTTATAAAAAATTACAGCCTTTCTGTTATAAAGAAGAAGTTCATCCTGCTGTATTTTCTGAATGTTACGGACATAATCTTTACCGTGCTGCTTCTTCAAACAGGATATTTTCAGGAAGCAAACATACTTATGGCAAAGGCCCTGAACAATCCTCTGGTAAGTCTGCTGCTTAAGATTATACTCCCGGCAGTACTGCTTATATATATTTATAAACAGATAAAGGATGCGGATTCAGAACAGCTGAGGGCTTCAAATATTGCAGTAAACATATCCTTAACCATATATACCCTGGTAAATCTCTCACATCTGGTATGGACAGTATTGCTTTTTGTAATATTCCTGCAGCGTTAGACCGCTACACACCAAATACTTCAGCAAATCATACAACCAAAGGCCTAAGCTGTCATACAACCTTTACTTAAGCCATTATATATGTACGCTGTCAAGGGCAAAAGCTGCTTTGTCCTTGGCATTTTTATTTTTTGAAATTTTCTGCGAATTCACTTATCTACATAATAACTATTCTGTTATCTCTGCATCCGGTAGCTGCCTTATAAATTCAAGCAAATCATCAAAGTCACCCTGCTTGTAAGCGGAGATATCACTGTTTTCCGAGTTTAACAGACAATCCTTCAGCAAAAATGTATCCATGCCAAGCCTGGCCGCACACATATCCTCCCTGACGTCATTTCCCACCATAATGCACTGGGATGCCCTTTTGCCTAAGGCAGCCAGTATTTCCTCGTAATAGCTCAGATTAGGTTTGCAATATGAGCTGTTCTCATATGTAGTTATCAAATTGAAATCCTCCGGCTCCAGGCCTGCCCATTTAATTCTGGTATGAGTTGCTATTCTTGGAAATAAGGGATTGGTGGCAAGTACCAGATTATAACCCTTCTGCTTCAGCAAATCAACGCATAAGGCTGCTTTAGGATTGCAGCCGGTGGCAATTTTACTTTCTGAAAATTCATTTCTGTAAAAATCATCAAATACCGGTTCAAAGCTTCTGGCATCCTTTCCGATATACTCACAAAACACTTGCCAGAAGCGTTCTTCATTGGTCATGCTGCCGTCATTGCCAACCATTGCCATGGTTCCTGCCCAGATTGTCTTAACCAGCTTTTGAGGCTCTATTCCATATGCCATCAGTTTCTTAGTTAAGGCGTCAAAGTATTTTTTCAGGAAAAGCTCCTGATCTGGCATCGGCAAAAGAGTCCCATCTAGATCGAATATAAAGGTATCCATTTTATCCTCCAGCATTTATCAAAAAATTTACATTCTCTAATATACTAACAGAATAACAGAATATAATCAATTGTATAAAATGCATTTTATTCAGTAATCCCAGGAAGCCTTTCCCTGCTTAAGGCCAAAATCAGTTAAAAAACTGACAGCTCAATTATTCCTCCCATGATATGCCCTTTCCTTTATAAATTCCTGCAAATTACTTCTGCAGGCAAAAACAATCAGGGCTGCATAAAGTATAAAAAAGAAAATTATCTTGTAGGGATAATCAAATATAAATAGCTCAAAGGGTAAAAATACAAGTGCAAACAAGACAGTAACAGTGTATCTGCGAACAAAGGGAAAGAAAACAATACTGGCGACCAGCCACATAAGTATAACTATCGGATCAAAAAGCAAAAAGGCCCCGAAAGCGGTCGACAGGCCTTTACCTCCTTTAAAATTTAGCTGAAAGGGAAAAATATGTCCTGTAATAACTAACAAAATACACAGCAATAAAACAGTATCATCGACTGCCAAAAAGCGGCATATTAATACCGCTATAGCACCCTTAAGCGCATCACCTGTAAAGGTTATTATAAAACCCTTTTTTCCGGCCAGTCTGCTGACATTGTAGGCACCGGTAACTTTGGTACCGATTGTCCTGATATCCTGTTTATGAATCAGGCGGACATAATAGTATCCGGTATTAATGCATCCCAGCAGATAAGACAATACTATAGCAATTATATCGGTATAGCCCATATTATCCCTCCAACAAATATTGGAACTGTATATATAAAGTATTTCCAATATTTAAGTGCTTATGAAAGCTCTTCGTAGACTACCCTATACTATGTATATCGATTTCATCCGATATTCCTTTGGAATGTTTTTATTCAGCATAAACCTGCGTATTTCCAATAGAATAAAAAGCTCTCTATATAAGTTAATATAGAAAGCTTTTGTGTCATATCTGTGTTCGTAAAAATAATTTTATATTTCTTATTATCAGTTTATCAGATTTATATATGATGGAGTGACAATGGGATCTATACTGCTCTTCTTTTTATCCTCGTCTTCTTTCCTCTCCTTATCTTCCCTGGTTAAAAAATCTATTAATCTTAAATAGTCATCATAGGAGAACAGCTCATCCAGGCTGCTGCCGCCGTCATCTGCAAATACATAGTCGGACCGATTTTGATTCACTCCAGTAGCATGATAAGCCTGTCCAGCTCTGGCGGAGGAAAGTTTGCTTGCAGTAGCAGGGATAGTTATATTCTCCTTCATATAACCCATAACCTTCACAACATAATTCTGGGTTTCCTTGAAGGGAGGTATTCCACCATATTTTTTTACATTCCCGCTGCCTGCATTGTAAGCGGCAAGCGCAAGACGGACGTCACCATCATATTTCTTGAGCAGACCTGACAGGTATTTTGCTCCACCCATAATATTCTGCTCAGGATCAAAAGGATTAACCACTCCCAGCTCCTTTGCCGTAGCAGGCATAAGCTGCATAACTCCCTGTGCTCCTGCCTTGGATACGGCATTTGGATTAAAGTTGGACTCCGCCTTGGCAACAGCCTTCAGCAAATCTATCGAGATATTATATTTTTGAGAAGCCCGTCTGAATATATCATCAAGACTATTGGCATTATCCAGATAAGCAGAAAAGCTCGTATCGGTCTTTGCCGTATTGCTTCTGCCTGCGGATATGCTACCGGTACTTACAGCGGTATTGTTGTTTACTGGTCTTAATTCTGACATGGAACCTCCTTGCTAAAGCAGCTTAGTCTGTAGGCCAACATCCTATTATTATCACATCAAACCTTATACTGCGTTAAGCCTAGCTTCATCTTTTATTAAGCTTAGCTGCAGCATTTATAGGCTTTTTTAATATCTCTGTCAATATATCGCTATCTCAGTTAATATATCGCTGATAATAGCTCTTGTCAATAACCCAACTATAATATATATCGGTATAATAGCAAAATAACTTATATAAGCAGGCTAAAATTTTTCAAAATTAAGTCTGGGCCTTATAACTATATATCACTACATCACTATGGAAATCTGGAATACCTGATATATAAATCCGTTATATCTGCTCCTTGCTCCTTCAAATTCGCCGTTACTGGCATTATAACTCCACTACAATAAAATCATGCCCGGTATATGGAAGGAATTTGCTTAACAACTCCTCCATTTTTAATTTTATACTGGATGTATTGACGCAGGGGTGACAAGCGATATATTCTTCCGTCATAAGCTCCTTGTCTATCAGCAGCTGCACATTGCTGCCTATATCATTCATTAACCCCATTACACTTACCGAACCTGGTGTTATATCCAGAAATTCTTCCATATATTCCCTTTCAGCAAAGGATAATCTGGCGCTGCCAATCTGTTTGGATACAAGCTTTGTGATAAATTTTTTATCTGCCGGCATTAGAAGCAGGTAAAACTTAGTCCTCTGGGAATTGCACAGAAAAAGATTCTTGCACATACGTATACCAAACAGCTTGTCTACCCCTTCACAGGCCTCCATCGTCTCCAGTGCCTCATGATCAATCCTGTCATAATAAATTCCCAGCCGGTCCAGCAAGTCATATACCCTTATTTCCTTCTCCAGTCTGCCGCTTATATTGGCAGGCCTGCCTGATTGTATATTGTAGCTCATCCTTATCTGTCCTTTACCTGATTGCTTTGCTTAAGTAATGAATAATAAGGTATTTCAGGGAAATCTATTGATTATTCTAAAACATGTAAACTCGAAGTATACTATTGAATTTTATGTAAGAAAGAAATATCCCTGCATATATTATACCACAAATTAAATTAAATTAACAGACTGTATTTCCATCTGCTCCCATGCTATTATCACATAATACAGATAAGCTATGAAAGGAGTATATGCTATGCATAAGGAATGGGATTTTGAAGCTGCAAGAGTCAAGGAAGTAAGGGATATTATAGCCAAAGAGCTTATTGACAGAATTAGAAAAACCGATGAGCTGAAGGCCGATTCGCGCATACTGAACAGGGAAATGTGGGAGGAAAGCGGGGGTATAAACCCCTCTGACGATCTGGAAATAACAACATATATGCAATACATCAATCTTTTGAAGCAAAATGTCAGCGATATATCCGACAACAAGAGAAGAATCCTTATGCTGGAAAAGCAATATAACTCACCCTATTTCTGCAGAATCGATTTTAAGGAAGACGGCTATGAAAGCGAAAGCTTCTATATCGGTATCTATGGCCTGAGAAGGCCTAATAAAGTTGATACCCTTATCTACGACTGGCGCGCCCCTGTCAGCAGCCTCTTTTATGATTATGAACCGGGACGGGCATCATATGAGGCTCCCTTAGGCAGGATCGAGGGAGAGTTGCTGCTTAAACGCCAGTTCAGAATTGAAAAGGGCGAGCTTAAGCTGATGTTTGACTGCAACATAGCAATCGAGGATGATATCCTGCAGGATATTCTGGCCCAGAATACCGGCAGCGGCATGAAAACCATTGTCAGCACCATTCAAAAGGAGCAAAACCGTGCTATACGCTATGACGGCAAGAAAGTATTTGTCGTATCCGGACCTGCCGGCAGCGGAAAAACCTCTATTGCAACCCACAGGGCGGCCTATCTGCTCTACCGCCACCGCAACAACCTCAAGGCTGAAAATATAGCCTTATTTGCTCCCAATGAAGCATTTGCCGACTATATTTCCAATGTCTTGCCGGAACTGGGTGAGGAAAATATCCAGTATAAAACCATGAATAAGCTGGTAAGGGAGATACTGGAGGAGAGCTTTACAAAATATGAAAGCTATGACGAATATATGGAGGATCTGCTGCTTAGTATAAATAGCGGTAAATCAGGCAAACGTACAGAAATTATACGCTTTAAGGCGTCAAAGGATTTTGTAAAAATAATAGAGTTATACATTACCGAACTGGAAAAGAATTATCATGTATTTGAGGATATAAGTGTAAATGATCATATCTTCGCCAGCAAAGACGAGATAGACAGGCTTTATCATGAAGGCCTTGCAGGTATGCCCATAGCCCGGAGACTGTCCCATATTAATTTTATGATCAGGTATCGTATAAATGAATATGAACCCCATCGGCTGAAGGAGCTTGAGGCTGAGCTTTCAGAAAGAATCGATCTTAATGAGAGAGAAATAAAGGCACTCGCCCGTCTTAAGCTAACTAAGGAGCTGGAAGTTTGCAGAAAGACTGCTGACGAGATCTGCTCTTTAAATATTGTCAGCCTTTACCGCAAGCTCTTTAGCGATTATATAAGCAGCAATATTCCTGCCAAAGGCCTGCCGGAGGACTTGGTCAAATATACGGTAAATGCACTGGATGACGGCCTTCTGCTCTATGAGGATCAGGCTCCCGTACTTTATATGATGAGCCTGCTGGGCATGATTGAGGCCGACAAGGACACAAAGCATGTCATAATAGACGAAGCGCAGGATTATTCCGAGGCTATGTTCAAATTCCTGTTCCGGCTTTATTCCCACAGCAATATAGCCATACTTGGAGATCCCAAGCAAAATATAAATAGCTATGGCAGCATAGCTGATTTGAAGGAATTAAAGAATATACTTCATGATGAGCTGGAATATCTTGAGCTTAGCAAGAGCTACCGCTCCACCCAGGAAATAATGGGCTTTGCCCAGAGGATTCTTCCATCAAATATTGAGTCCTTCGGCCGTCACGGAAAAGAGCCGCTGATTTATAGCTCAGATACTTTTGTTGAGCTATGCAAAGCATTAACTGATTACCTGATGTCATTTAAAGTGGATAATTACAATAGAATTGCCGTAATTTGCAGAACCCAGTATGACTGCAATCTATTATATAATAAAATAAGCAGCAAGATAAACACCGTCCTGATAGATAGCAACAGCAGCTGGATACCCCCTGGAATTATCATAATCCCGTCATATCTGACCAAGGGACTTGAATTTGATGCCGTCGTTGCTGTTATAGGCTCAGCTGATGATTATTCTTCTGACGAGGATACCCTCTTATATACCGTATGCACTCGCGCCCTCCACTGTCTGGATATCTTCTCTGTCAAGGATGCAAAAATACTGGAGAAGCTAACTTTAAAAAGAAATTAGCCATTTTCCACTGATAACTTATTCGCTTACTGATATTCATTAGCCAAATTTGACGAAATCCCTCCGTGGTATTGCCTGGATTAGATAAGCAGGAATGTAAAGCTCAGATACAAGCTAACGGCTCATGCCGTACCATCCAGGTAAGGTATGAGCCGTTTTCCTTTACTTTAATGCTCCAAATGCGATATTGCGTACCCTGTGGTGGGTATACTCTTCCATGTTTGGAACAAGATTGTGCATATATACCACTGAAGCGCGTTCGCTGGGATCGATTGCAACATAGGTACCAAGGGCACCGGTCCATCCAAACTCACCTACAGATGTATTGCTGGTTCTGGCAGGATTTAGCATAGTTCTGACACCCAGACCGTAACCGTAACCATCAACATAAGGGAAGGTGAAATCCTTCATCTGCTGCTCATCAAGCTGATTCATACGCATCAGATCTATTGTCTTTCTTCCGATGATTCTGGTTCCCTTATACTCTCCGCCGCAAGCCATCATTTGTGAGAATATCAGATAATCACGAACACTTGAAAACAGGCCTGCTCCTCCTGCCTCATACCTGGCATCCGGCTCATGTCTTTCATCCATAAATGCCTTCATAGGCTCCAGGCTGCCATCCTCCTTGCGGTTATACAAGGTAACCATCTGTTCCCTAAGATCACCAAAATAACGATATCCGGTACTCTTCATTCCCAGAGGCTCAAATATTTCATCATGCAGGAACTGACCGACAGTCTTGCCTGATACCACCTCGATAAGGCCGGCTACAAGCTCATGGCCAAAGCCATAAAGCCAGCGTGTTCCAGGATCAAAGGCAATAGGCACCTTGGACATGGCCCTGATATCCTGTCTTAATGTATAATCTCCTACTTCCTTGGCAAGCTCCTGCCTTACCTTCATTGCCATCTGATGGGTATAATCTTCCCCAAAATATCCGATACCCATTGACATGGTAAAGCAGTCCCTTACCTGAATAGGTCTCTTTGCAGGCCTTATTTTATATGTACCATCCTCCTGCTTCTCAGCCACCATGGTGTCCTTCCACTCAGGGAAATATTCATAAATCGGATCCTGCAGAAGGAATTTTCCTCTTTCAAACAGAATCATTGCTGCTGTGCAAACTATAACCTTTGTGGTTGAAAACTGCCTGAATATTGATTTCTCAGTAATGGGCTTTTGCTTTTCAATATCAGCGTATCCGTAATACTGCTCAAACAGTATCTCCCCATCCTGTGCTACGGCGCAGCCACAACCGGCAGGACCTTTTTTCAGATTCTCTTTCAGAAATTCATCAAGATGCTTCCAGCTACTCATAAATTACCTCCTCCGATAATGATAAAATAAAATCATCCAGCTTACATCCTGTTACTTAAAATAGCATTCAAAATCAGTCAAAAACGTGTTAGTGTGCAACTATTGCAATTATCTAAAAGCTTTTAGTGCAACAGTATTATATCATATAAAGACAAACTCTTTAATAGCCGAGATGACTAAACATTAAATTCTACATCTATTTTCCTAAAAAAACACATTCCATCCATAAAGCTAATCTACTGCTGGTTAAATGGACTTGTAAGGCTTGCCGCCCGCTTTATAGCATCGAAGCCGTATTTTCCCCTGATTTCATCAAGCATGGAATCAAGCTTTTTTCTGTCATTATCCTGTGAAAACAGGGACAGCTGCTTTATGCTGTCATCCTCAAAATTAGATACAGTTACCCCAAGCAAGCGAATCGGCTTTGCTATTTTGCAGGATGTAACCAGCTCCTTTGCCACCTGATATATACAGTCGGCAGAATCCGTTACTTCACTAATGGTATGGGCTCTTGTTATTAACGTAAAATCATTGAATTTAATCTTTATACTGATAGTCTTACCCTTCTGCCCTTTCTGCCTTAGTCTGTAAGCAGTCTTGTCCACCAGAACCAGAAGCTCCCTCAATATATCCTCGATTCGGGTTAAATCCTCAGGATATGTCATCTCATGTCCGATACTTTTTATTTCATCTCTGCTGGATACTACTGGAGAAGGATCTATTCCGTTGGCATAATTGTGCAGCATCATTGCAGTACCTTCACCCAGAAGGCCGCTTAAAACGCCTATATCTGTTTTAGCCAGCTCCCCTATTGTCCTAATCCCCAACTGATTTAGCTTCATGGCGGTTTTTTTGCCTACACCGAAAAGCTCGGACACCTTCAGTGGCCAAATCATTTTCTTAATATCATCAGGATATATAGTGGTAATACCCATCGGCTTTTTAAAATCCGATGCCATTTTAGCCAGCAATTTATTGGATGAAATACCTACAGAGCAAGGCAGCATCAGTTCATCCATGATTCTGTTCTGTATCTTCCTTGCCAACTGCTTTAAATCCCCATATAGCTGCTCTGTTCCGGTCATATCAAGAAAGGCCTCATCTATTGACAGCTGCTCCATCACAGGCGCATACTCGGCAAAAATCTGCATTACCTGCTCGGACATTTCCTCATAAAGCTCATGGTTTGCTCTGATAAAAACTGCATCCGGACATAATCTGGCAGCTTCATTCAGGGTCATGGTGGTCTTTACCCCATAACGCTTTGCATCATAGCTGGCAGCGAGTACAATACCCTTGCGTTTTTCGGGATCTCCACCAACTATCAGCGGAACATTCCTAAGCTCAGGATTTGCAGCCTGCTCACAGGACGCATAGAAGGAATTCATATCAATATGCATGATCTGCCTGTCGTATTTTTTATTCATGGCCCTCACCATCTCAACCTTCCGAAAAATTATACCGAATATCTACTCCTGATACTATTCTACACTCTCAGGGCAGAATCATACAAGTATTTAAATATACGCTGATTGACATAGAATATAAGCAGTTAGCAAAAAAATACCTGCCCATGCAGCAGGTATCTTTGAGATATACTATTACATTTTAAACTCATTCATTTTGCCTTCAAATTACTTTGTAACCAGCTCGCTCAGCTCCAGCGGCTCAAGCCATTTTCCATCCTTGTAGGCTCTCATATTGCCGCCTGAAATTTCATCAATCAGGGCAATGTGCTTGTCATCACCAACGCGGCCAAATTCAAACTTGATATCATACAGCTCAATACCTTTGGCGGCCAAATCCTCCTTAACGATTCCGGCTATTTTTTTAGTTAAATCTTTAACTATCCGGAACTCCTCCTTTGTCATAATTCCCAGCATATCCAGGGCATCCTCGCTAATAGGCGGGTCATTTCTGGCATCATCCTTTAGGGTAAACTCAACAAATGCATCCAGCGGCTGCCCTTCCCTGGCATATTTGCCATATCTTCTGATAAAGCTGCCAACAGCCCGATAACGGCATATAACCTCCAGCCCTTCGCCAAAAACCGTGGCCTTCTTAACAGTCATGCTGGCACTCTCCAAATCTGCGTCTATATAGTGGGTTGGTATCCCAAGCTCATTCAATTTTTCAAAATAGTATTTTGTCATTTTCAGACCCGCCAGTCCGGCTCCTTCTATGGTAAGCCCGACCGTATTTGCACCCGGATCAAACTTTCCGTTTTCACCTGTGGCATCATCCTTGAATTTTAAAAGGTAATTACCGTTCTCCAACTGATAGACATCCTTTGTCTTTCCCTTATAAAGCAGGTTCATTTTATTACTCCTCTCCTTTGATGTTGTTTGTCGACAACCGTTCTCTTATACCATAACCAAATTTTTTATCAGGCACAAATCAAAATTTTTAATTTTATCTAGTAGAAAAACTAATTACTGCAAAGGCCGAAAGAGCTTCTGCACCTCTTTTCATACCGGATAATCTGTGCTAATATTAATTAATGTCTTAAAATATAAATTTGCAAGCAATTTGGCAAATGCTTTAGCTTGGAAGCTGTTTTAGCATAAAAGATTCTTTTGGTATTGGAGGTACATATGAAGCAGGATATGATTGTAGTACTTGATCTCGGAAGCCATGTAAATACCAATATAGCCCGGGCAATCCGTGCCCTTGGTGTGTACAGCGAGATCCATCCCCATGACATAGCTGTAGAAAAGCTGCAAAGCATGAAAAATCTTAAAGGCATTATCATAAACGGCGGGGAAAACAACATAGTAGACGGTGTAGAAATTGATGTATCGCAGGAGCTTTATTCATCCGGTATTCCGATTATGGCAGTAAACCATAAAAAGGCTAAATGCAGCATAGTTTATGATTCCTGGCCTGAGGATGAGGACAAGCTTAATGTTCTTCTCAGAAGCTTTATCTTTGACTGCTGTAAGGCCCAGGCCAACTGGAATATGAAGAATTTTATCGAGGATCAGCTGGAGCAAATCAGAAAACAGGTGGGCGATAAAAAGGTATTGCTTGCCCTATCCGGCGGAGTGGACAGCTCGGTTGTAGCCGCCCTGCTGATTAAGGCTATCGGCAAACAGCTGGTATGTGTTCATGTCAACCATGGCCTGATGCGTAAGAACGAATCTGAAAATGTTGTAAAGGTATTTCGTGACCAATATGATGCCAACCTTATATATGTAGATGCCAGCGAGCGTTTCCTATCCAAACTGGCCAATGTTTCTGATCCGGAACATAAGCGTAAAATTATAGGTGCCGAATTCATCCGTGTATTTGAGGAGGAAGCCAGAAAGCTTGAGGGAATAGAATTTTTGGCTCAGGGAACCATTTACCCTGATATCGTTGAAAGTGGCACCAAGACCGCAAAGGTGGTTAAATCCCATCATAATGTGGGTGGTCTGCCGGAGGATCTTAACTTTAAGCTTGTAGAACCCCTTTATTATCTGTTTAAGGATGAGGTAAGGGCCTGCGGCCTGGAGCTGGGCCTGCCTGAGTATATGGTATTCCGTCAGCCCTTCCCGGGTCCTGGTCTTGGAGTTCGCTGTCTTGGAGCCATCACCCGTGAGCGCCTTGAGGCAGTCAGGGAATCTGACGCAATCCTGCAGGAGGAATTTGCCAAAGCCGGTCTTGATAAAAAGGTATGGCAGTATTTCACAGTGGTACCTGATTTCAAGTCAGTGGGTGTAAAGAACAATGCCAGATCTTACGAGTATCCTGTAATCATACGTGCTGTAAATACCGTAGATGCAATGACAGCCAGCATAGAGCAGATAGACTGGCCCATCCTTCTTAGGATAACAGATCGCATCCTTAAGGAAGTGCCCAACGTAAACCGTGTCTGCTACGATTTAAGCCCGAAGCCATGTGCCACTATTGAATGGGAGTAATACACAAAAATTGAATAATAATAAATTATCCGGAAATCTGTTGATAACCGATTTCCGGATTTTATTAATATTGAATCCTGTTTTTTAGCTGTTATTGCGGTTATTACAAAGTAATTTAAAATTTATCAAAGGATGGTTCTTGATGATGTTTCAGCCCATTACAGAAGACTTATTAGATATTGTACTGGAAATTATTAATTCAAATACTCATTATAATACTCTTGAAAACAGTGTTCCTTTAAGATCAATAAATGATGTAAAAAATGAGTTTCTTAATCAGAATACTGAAAGCTATCTTATTTTTATGGAGAATAGGTATATAGGAATTATTGACTTTCTTAAAAATAATCCTTCTGACAATTGTCCCTGGATAGGTTTACTAATGATTCATAGTGAATATCACTCTAAAGGTTATGGCAAAATTGCATATAATATGTTTGAGGAAAAGCTAAAACAGCAGAGCTATAACAAAGTTAGAATTGGCATACTTCAAGAGAACAATATTGCCAAAAATTTTTGGACATCATTAGGATTTAAGTTCTACTCATATAAACAGTGGAAGGATACGACAATTGAATGCTTTGAAAAACTGTTGATATAATATAAAAGAGCTTATAATCTGAGATTAAATGAAACAAATTTAGCTATTTACTAAAAGGCTAATAAGAAGCCTTATACCTATTCGCATTCTTATCAGCCTTTTAGTTGCAAAATAAATTATCCGTTTATTCTTTAAGAAATTAATAAGTCACGCTTATCCTTGCAGATATATCATCCGTGCTTTCTGACCATTCTAATCTGGTTATATACCTTAAACCAGCCCCGCTCCGAGCAGTTGACAAATTTTATCGTTACCCTGTCCTTACCGCTCACCAGTTCTCCAGGTAATTCTATCCTTTCGAGATATATCTTTGGAGGCCAGCCTCCGGGGGTTGAGCTGTCCACCAGCATAGTGTCATCAACAAATATCCTGTAGGCAACCGGTGAGCCCTCTATGCTCAAATATAGCTGCAGCTCATTTGTGGCACTTTCATCTACCTTCATAGTGTAGGAGAAATAACCGCCATTTGGGTGGGCACCCCTGTGAATATAACCGTTGCCTGTATCGGCAAAGGTATTCTCACCCTTAATCTCATGCTTTAATTCATACTGATCATTTCCAACAGGGATGATGTCAATAGTATTAAGCTCCAGCAGGCGTTTTCTTTCCTCTTCCTCAAGGTGAGCCTTATAATCCTGTGAATTTTCGTCAAAGATTACAAAATAAATTCCGTACCTGTCCTTATATCGCATAAAATGCGGGCTAAATACCAGCCGGTCATCCTCATCTGTATTCCTCAGAACAAACTCGAGCCTGTCACTGCCCGGCTTTCTTATCAGATGCTCGGGAAGCCTTGACAGCCACTGTTCAACTGTCATCCCTTTAACCAGAATATAATCCTTTATATCAATGTTTTTTGTAGGAATTGTAACATTGACACCTGTTTTGGAAGTAGTCATATCTTCTGTCCCAAGACCGGCACTAAGTACAACCGGACCGTACTTGAAGGCTATACTATGGGGATTATCCGGTAAATCATGATATGTAACAGTCATCTGCCAACGGATATTTACAAGATCATTTTTGCTCCAATTTCTGTCTAAATAGATGAAGCCATCCCTTTCGTAAATACCCTCCCTTGAACCATTAACATCCGGCAAATCCCGGCTGCAGCTCCAGTCAGGTATACGCAGCCTTATCACCAGCCGCTGCCCCTCACTTACTTCTGGCAGGCTTATCCTGCAATAATCATCGTAAGGGAAGCCAGCCTCCATCTTCAGCTTAAGCGGCATATCCTCCAGTGTAAGCTCGGAGCTTACATACCTTCCTACAGTTATTTCATATACTCCATTATCTTCCCTGGTATAATAGATAGCGTCATTCAGCTTTGTGAAGTTTTCCATTCCGGTCCCGGTACAGCACCAGAATTTATCATAGGGAGTGGAATATACCTTAAAATACCCCGTAGCCATCGGCTGGAAATACATTGTCATGCCTGTTTCGGGATTCTGGGATGACAAAATCGCATTAATCAGGGTATTTTCATAAAAATCCAGATATTTTTTCTTACCTGTAATCTGATACAGTCCCTTGGAAAGCTTCAGCATATTGTAGGTATTGCAGGTTTCACAATTGCAGCTGGTCCTTTCACAATCAAGCTTGTCAGGCGGACCGAAATGCTCCCATTCGCTGTTGCCGCCTGTTACATAGCTGTGGTGCTCCACCACCATATCCCAAAAGCCTTCGCAGGCCTCCAGATAGAAAGGCTCGCAGCCTTCCACTACCATATAGCGCTTCATGGCGCCGACAAACTTGGGTATGGTGGTATTGGCATGCAGATTGTTAAGTATGTCCTTACCGTCCCGTATGGCGCTAAACAGAGCCATTTCATCAAATTTATGGGCAGCGATCAGGTGCTTTTCTTTTCCGGTAAATGAATACACATCATACAGGCAGTCGTTCATGCCGCCATACTCCACCTTAAGAACACGCAAATTAAGCTCCTCATCCCATCTTGAGGTTCTGTCATAAACCCAGTCGGCAAGCCTGTCAAAGACCTCATAGGCTTTTCTGTATCCGGTTAACCTGTATGCGGCAATCAGGCCTTCAAAAATCTTATGCATCGTATACCAGGGAACCCAGGCAGGCTTGCCCTGCTCCACATTATCAAAGAGATATTCGCCTGATGCAAACAAAAAGCCACTTTCAAGCTGCGACTCGGCAAGCTCATCAATCATATAATGCACACGCTTAAGCAGCTCATTATCTTTCGTTGCAGCATAAGCCTGTGCAACTGCAGTCAAATAGTGGCCGAGGGTATGGCCCTTAATCTCGGTATTTTCCCATCCCCCATATACTTCAGCCTTGGCTTTCAGCCTTTTAACCTGGCGAAATCCTGCCAAAAGCCTGTCTGCATCAAGTGATTTAAGATATTCTATTTCTTTTTCAAATGCATTCACATAATATGGGTCCTGCACACTTACCTTGTTTAGTTCAACATCATTATATAACACTTGTCCGGTCATAATACCGCCTTCCTCCTTAATCAGAATTTTTCCCAGTGTAGCTTGTCATATGGCAAATCCTTGTCCTCATATGCCCTTTTTTCCTCATCCGGATATCCAAAGGCCAGGATACATTCAACATGATAGTTTTCCGGTATATCAAGAGTTCTTTTCACAAAATCCTCTACCTTTTCCTGATTTACAGTAAAACGTTCTCTCACCTGCATCCAGCAGGAGCCAAGGCCCATGGAATGAGCCGTAAGCTGCATAATAATGGCTGCAATGGAGCAGTCCTCAACCCATACATCACATTTGGCCGGATCAGCTGCAATTACAACAGCCGCAGCAGCATCAGCAAGAAAATAGCTGCTCCCCTCCCTGCAACCGGAAAGTAGCTTTAGCTTTTGCTTATCGATTACGGTAATGAATTCCCATGGCCTTCGGCCTCTGCTGGATGGGGCCAAAAGTCCCGCCTTAAGAATCTGCTCAAGCTGCTCTGCTTCAATTTCCTTATCCTTATAACTTCTTATACTTCTTCTTGTTTTCAGCAAATCAAGCATATCTCTGTCCTCAAGCATATCTATACCTCCCTTTATTTTATTGTCAGTAATTATTTATCATCTATATTCTGTAATCTTAATTATCCATTGTCTGTAGTAATTAATGATCGAGTCTCACTCGCTTTTGCTTCCTAAATTTATATATAAAAGCTAAAGCTCATATGACAGTTGTAAGTCGCTCTCGCATATATTAACTGATATACAGACCTAAGAAAGCATACCTTACCAATAACTTTATTTATATTAGGGGTTTTATTTATCGCGCTTAACATCCTTATCTTGTTTATTATTCAGTAAAAAATCCAGAAGCTCTTCATCAAAATGCTCTCTTATATAATTACGGCCACCTGTTTGCTTATCCAGATGCTCTGTCCGTATCTGCTCCGCTACCCGTTTTATTTCCTCCTTAAGGTCGGCTGCAGAAAGCCTTATAGCTCCCTGCCCCATAATTATAAGTTGTTCCAAAGCATCGGAGGTTGCCACCCTGACGAAATGCTTTTTTGCAATATCATGGGTAACCTTCTCAATATAATCGTCAGCAGTTTCAGCTTCCTTGGTATAGACTACATGGATATTGTTGTATTTTATTACTTCACCCAGTCCACCCTTGACTTTATAAGCATCAAATACAAGTATTACTATGCAGCTTTTGTAGCCCTGGTAATTACAGAGCATATCCATCAGCTTATATCTGGCCGCGTCCATATTTTCCTTTGCCAGCTCATTAAGCTCATCCCAGGAAAATATAATATTGTAGCCGTCCACCAACAGATACTCCTTTGGCTGCTCCTTATTTATGCCTCTTTTATGGTTGGCTGCTCCATCAGCACCGTTATTACTCTTCTGTCCGCTGTTTTCCTCACTATAAATTTTTCTTTCTTCCTTTTTGAAAAAGGCCCGTCTGTCCTTAATCGGTCCGAAGGTACGGATAAATATATCCTCCAGCTCCTTATCCTCCTGCCAGGAGCTGTTGTAGCCTGATTTTCCGGCTCCAGATGCCTCCCCCGCAGTTGCCTTACTCTCCTTTGCCGGGTTTATTGTCTTTGATCTCATATCATCTGCTTTTTCTCCTAACTTATTGTAAGGCAGATGCCATGAATTGTCAATATGCATGAAATCCTCTACTTTATTCCATTCTACTACAAATCCTGCTCCATGGGCACAAAATATGGAGCTTGTGGGATTGTCAGTATCGCCCTCACTGTCATAGCCATATTTTTCTATGACCTCATTGGCATTATGGCAGGGTTTATAGCCGTCAAGCACACAAAAAAGCCTGCCTCTTCCTCTGGTATATGCAGTCAGCTCCATCTGATAACCCCTCATAGTGGCAACTGGTGCAGTTCCGTTAAGTATGGCAATTCCGTCGGAAAGCTCAGGCGGCTTAAAGCTGCCATTCATCCGGTTAATGTCCGTCATAGCTCTGCCAACACAATCTGCAGGCAACTCCAGCCTGAATCTGTAATATGGCTCAAGAAGTACACTTTTTGCCTTCTTTAGCCCCTGACGTACAGCCCTGTAGGTAGCCTGCCTGAAATCCCCTCCGTCCGTATGCTTAAGATGGGCTCGCCCTGCAATAAGCGTAATCCTTATATCTGTAATCGGCGCGCCAATTAAAACCCCTACGTGTTCCTTTTCCTCAAGATGCGTAAGGACAGCTCTCTGCCAGTTCCGATCCAGCATATCCTCACTGCATTTGCTGAAAAACTGCAGGCCGCTGCCAGGCTCTGCCGGTTCCAGCAGCAGATGCACCTCAGCATAATGCCTTAAGGGTTCATAATGTCCCACACCTATTACCGGCTCCAGAATGGTTTCTTTATACATGATATTACCGGGTCCGAACTCTACCTCTACCCCAAAGCGCTCCAATATGATATTTTTTAATACCTCCAGCTGGATTTCACCCATAAGCTGGACATGAATTTCCTTAAGCTTCTCATTCCATGCTATATGAAGCTGGGGTTCTTCCTCCTCCAATTGCAGCAGCTTGGTGAACATAACATATGGACTGCAATCCTGAGGCAATATCAGCTGATAATTCAAAACCGGTTCTATCAAAGGCAGATTCGATCCTAATTCAATTCCAAGGCCCTCTCCGGGAAAGGTTTTTGACAATCCGGTAACAGCACATATAGTTCCCGCATCAGCCTCATCAACAGTCTCATACTTAACTCCTGAATATATTCTTATCTGATCAACCTTCTCCTCCCAAATCTCCAAGGCACTGCCATCTGTCGTACTTCTTCCGGCATCATCGGCCAACATATTAAGATCATATTTCAGACCGCTATTATTAACATCCAATGCATAGGTCCTTTTATTGCTGAGCAGGGTCTTAACCTTAAGATGCCCGCCCGTAATCTTCATATAGGTTAACCGGTTGCCCTGTTCATCCCTGGCAATTTTATATATTCTGGCTCCGAAGCTTTCAGGATAGCTTTTTATTTTAGTAAAACCTGCCAGTCCATCAAGAAAAGCGTCCACTCCCTCCAACCTGAGAGCAGAGCCAAAATAACAGGGGAAAACCTTTCTTTCAGCTATCATTTCTGTTATATCACAACCGTCTAAACTGCCCTTTTCAAGGTAGCTACTTAGCATAGCTTCGTCACAAATTGCTATATTTTCCTGAAAAGCGGTAGAATTTATATCATCATTGAAATCAATGCAGCTTTCACTCAGATGTTTTTTAAGATTTTCAATTAAGCTTTTACGCTCTGTACCTTCAAGATCCATTTTATTTATGAAAATAAAAACAGGTATCCTATATCTGGCAAGCAGGCTCCATAAGGTTTCAGTATGTCCCTGAACACCATCGCTTCCATTTATTACCAATATTGCATAGTCTAATACCTGCAGAGTTCTTTCCATTTCTGCCGAAAAGTCAACATGCCCAGGTGTGTCAAGCAGGGTCACATAAATATCCTTATAGGAAAACACCGCCTGTTTTGAAAAGATGGTAATACCTCTTTCCCGTTCCAGCTCATATGTATCCAGAAAGGTATTCTTGTGATCCACCCTGCCGGCCTTTCTGATGCTTCCTGTCTTGAAAAGTATCCCCTCAGCCAGGGTTGTTTTTCCTGCATCCACATGAGCCAATATTCCAATTACCAGCTTTTTCATTCTTCATCTCCCGTATTATAAACTTTCTGTCTCACAAGTTCAGCTTCCTATATAGTATAGCACATACATTATATATATGAAACAAAAACTCATGCCACAAACAGATGAATCTGTTTGTGGCATGAATGATTTATGGCTTTAATATATTTTATTTTGATTGCTTTTCAATAATTACTTCTTAGCAGCAGCATTCTTGGCATCCAGCTCAACCTGGAACTTAACCTTGTCAAATTCAACAAGTTCCTTAAAGCCAAAGCCTTCCAGCTTCTGAACCATCTCATCCCACATAGCATCGAATTCTTCCTGGGACTTAGCGAATATCATTCTCCATGAGTAGTCGCAGACGGTTTCATTACACTGTTTGCGTATTACGGAGATATCGTTTGTATCCGGAGGAAGTGCTACGCTGACATTCGGGCTGATAACAAGCTTGTTGTTCTTCTTCATATAATCAACATCATGCTCTGCACCGAATCTCTCTGACCATTCTCTCTTCATATCGGTCATAGTAGCTTCCTTATAGGACTTCCAATACTGGCTTGCATAAGGCTCGCCTGTGTTAGGATTGATGCTGATAGCGTCAACAATCCACTGGTTGATAGCATTGTTACCATCCTGGAAGCCGCCACCGCCGTACTCTTCAGGAACCGGCAGGTTATCCATCAGAGCGTTGTCGTTGATGCGGATATATTTTCCGTCCTCACCAACTTCATAGGTGAAGCCTTTGATACCGCAATGCTGGAATTCCAGACCTTCTGGGCTAGCATACCAGTCAAGGAACGCCATAATTCTCTTATACTTCTCCCCATCAACCTTTGAACCTACACCAAATACACGACCGCTGCCATAGTAGGTATCAGCTTCAGCATAGTACATCTGATCCTTTATAGGAACAAAGATAAATGCGTTACCGTTCTTAAGTCTATCCTGTGAATTCCAGAAACCAACCTGCCAGCTGTACCACATCAGATATACCTGTCCTGCTGACATCTTAGCGCAGGCTGTATTCCAGTCCTGTGTACCGGAGTCGGGATCAACAAGACCTCTCTGCTGAGCCTTGTTGAGGAACTGTAACATCTTGTAATATGAACCAGCCTTATCGGTAAGAGGTATAAAGGTTCCGTCGGGTTTAAGAATAATAGACTCTTTAATCTTCTCACCGTACCATGTTGTAAGCTGTACTACGTTTGCAATACCAATCATTCTGTCGCCGCCGTCCCAGTCAGGCCACAGGGAGAACGGGTAAGCCGGATCTCCATCATCGTTGGTAGGATGATTCTTCATCATAGCCTCAAGAACATCCAAAAGGCCATCTAAGTCGTTGATTTCAGGCATTCCAAGCTCCTTGTACAGGTCCCAGCGAAGAAGCGGGCTTGAATAAATAACTTCCTGTGAATATGATGTCGGTGATGTGTTGGTCATCTGAGTAGGAATACCGTAGGTCTTAACATCATCGTTGCCAGGAATACCTTTGTTAAAGGTATCGATCTGATCCTTGTAATCCTTCAGATACTTGGTCTCGGCAAATTCCTTTGAAATGTCCTTGATAAGTCCGTTTTGAACGCACTCAATGAAGGTTTCAGCTTCGAGAAGTACAATGTCACCCAGATTACCTGTGGATGCACGAGTCTGGAAGATAGCATCACCGGCAACCTGAGGAGCTATTATGTTCAGCTCGATGTTGAATCTGTCCTTAACAACCTTTTGGAACCAACCTGTCTGCATTCCCTGGTAGTTAGCTGCTACGTCATAAACATCAATGGTTAAGGTTTCTTCAAAGCTATCTTTTGAAGCCTTTTTACCGCAGCCTGCCAAAGCAGTTATAACCATAGCAGTAACCAGCATAACTGAGATTAGCTTTTTAATACTCATTCATTATTCCTCCCTTATTATAGTCCAGAGATATGCAAAAGAATAACCTGATTTTTACTGCACGTCTTTCAATATGTATGCGGCTGTCCGGTGGATCCGCAACCAATCCGCATTAGTCATATGAAAGTATCAGGCTATATAGTTTTGCAGATCCCTGTTGTTTATAATAAACAATGAATTGCTTCATTGTTCATTATCCCTTTACTGCTCCTATCATTATACCTTTTACAAAGAACCTTTGGAAAAACGGATATACCAACAGGATAGGTGTAACTACCACTATTGTAACCGTCATACGCACACTTGTTGCTGTCTGAGCTCTGGCAAGAGTAGCTGCCAGACTTTCCGCAGAGACATTACTGTTGATCAGAGCGGATAAGCTGGTTGCCTGATTCAGATACTGATAAAGGAGAAACTGCAGGGTATAGTATTTTTTATCTGTTACAAGCAACAGAGTATCCTGAAAAGAGTTCCATTGCGTCACTGCAGAAAATATGGATACGGTGGCAAGTATCGGCTTTATAACCGGGATAATAATTCGGAAGAATATTTTCAAGGTTCCTGCTCCGTCAATTTCAGCCGCCTCCTGCAGCTCCTTTGGAGTGTTTTCAACGAAGGTCTTGCATAATACTATATAGAATGGCGATACAGCCATAGGGAAAATGTATCCCCAGAAATTATTGGTTAGACGCAGATTGCGCATGGTTATGAACCACGGTATGATACCGGCATTAAAATACATGGTTGCCACAACAAAGCGGTACCAAAACTTGCGCTTCCAAAGTGTTTCCCTGGTAAACATGTATCCCAGGAAGGCTGCAATAATTACCGTTACAACTGTTCCTACTACGGTTCTTGCAACGGAAACCTTCAAGGCCTGGAATAAATCCGGTATCTTTAACACCTCAGTATAATTGGTAAAGTGGACCTCCTTGGGCCAAATTATAACCTTGCCTCTCTCACTTAAATTGTTGGCACTGATGGTATTGATAAATATATAGTAAAAAGGGTAGACGCAAACAAATGCAAAAATTGAATATATTATATATGTTATTGCATTAATAATTCTATCGGCAAAACTAACCTTAATCTTATTCTTTTTCTTCTTTCTAAGCACAGGACTATCTATACTCATCTAACTTCCTCCAGACTAATTATATTCCATAATTCTTTTATCTTACCTGCTATATGCTTTTAGTGCCGGATTACATATAAGAACAATCCCGATTAGGATGTCAGGATTCATACTAAATCAAGTAATTAAATAAATCCTTCTCCTCTGATCATCTTGGATATCTTATTGGTAGTAAACAAAAGAATTATACTGACAATACTCTTGAACATACTGATTGCTGTAGACAGCGGATAACCCCCACTTCCCATGGCCAGATTGTATACGTACAGATCAAGAACCTGTATATATTCCTTGTTGAAGGAATTTTCGAACACATAGAACTGCTCCATGCCATTGGAAAGGAGATTAGCCAAACTAAGCATGACGAGTACAAAATATGTCGGTAAAAGACTAGGAATGGTTATATGCCATATAACCTTCATCCTGGAGGCACCGTCTACCTTTGCGGCTTCTATCAGCTGCTCATCAATACCGCTTATTGCAGCAATATACATGATTGCAGCCCATCCGGCTTCCTTCCAGGTAAGCCAAACCCACATCTTAAAGTATACATGTTCGGATGACTGTAAGAACATTATAGGTTGATCAATCAAGCCCAAGCTCTGCAGCACCGAATTGACCACACCTGTACTGTTGAAAACGCAATATGCAATTGAATAAACCAAAACCCAGCTTATGAATCTAGGTAATGTTGTAACAGTTTGAACAAACTTCTTAAATTTTTTGTTTTTGATTTCATTCAAAAACACTGCAAAAATCATCGGGAACCATGAGAAAAGCAAGCTTAAACCGCTAATTGCAAAGGTATTTCTCAAAACGCTAAGCAATTGCTTTATTTTAACGCTGTTGTCCACCATAGATTTAAACCACTTTAGTCCGACAAACTTATCCCATGATAACGGGAAGGGTGGTTTATAATCGAAGAATGCATATACCCAGCCGTACAGCGGATAATACGAGAATATTGCAACCAGAATAAGGAAGGGCAAAATATAAAGAAACTCTCTGTATCCCCTGGCCTTCCTTTTGTTCATAACAACTTTCATAAAAATCCTCCCACGTATGTTATAAGCCTACAAAAGAAAGCTGAAATTAAGCTTATATTTTTATAAATCTTAAATTTAGATAAAACTTTAGAAGATATAATTTATAAAAATATAATATTGCTATAACGATATTATAACTATATCAAGTTGCATTGTCAATTATAGAGTGCGTTTTATAGTACAAAATATATAGATTCTTTTTTGTTAGCTTTTATTTTTATATATACTTTTAACAAATGTTCCAATATTTAATAAATTATTATTATAAATAAGTTATTATCCGCCTTTTTACTATGCAATTTAAAAAAAATAAAACTTCAAAATAATTGAATTTGTAAGTAAATTTGAATAATTAATAGTAAGAAAAAACCAATCAAAAATTATTGCCTTGATTGGTTTTTTCTGATAGCAGCTATGCTGTTTATGATATAGGGATATGCATATAGGCAGATTTGGATTCAAACTGGATATCTGACTGAAAGCTTGCGCTTTTCAAACTAAAAGCTGACTATTTTATAATAGCTTCTTGCAGCGACGGTATACACAATGATATAAAATAAGGCAAAAATGATAATAGTAACCGCCGTACATGCTGCAAACAGACCTACATTTGTAAGATTTAGAACCGCCAGCAGCTTGGTTATCACCTTAAAGGCAAATGCCAGATGAACCACCGCTGTCACAAGAGGCAGGAAAAATACAGTAAGAACCTGATCCTTTACAGTCTTCTTAACCTCCGACCTGCTCATGCCGACCTTCTGCATGATTTCATAGCGTTCCTTATCATCATAGCCTTCGGTGATCTGCTTATAATAGATAATAAGGACTGTTTCCATAATAAAGAGAAGCCCAAGGAATATTCCCAGATAAAAAAGGCCGCCATATACCGCATAAAAAAATTCTCTTGATACCGCCACCCCATCCACATAATAATTATGGGGTATAAGCTTTCGGATTTCTTCATTTAAAGTATATGTCAAACTCATCTGGGTTTCCTTATCGGCATCAAGATCAAAACCATAGTAATATTCCAGCTCGAGTTTTTCTTCTTTCCCGTCACTTAATGCCTTGTTTATAGCCTCGATGGTTTTATCATTATCAACAACAATTACATAGCTCCTGCTGAGATACGATTCTATTGTACTCTCTGCACTGAAGGAATCCAGCTGTCTCTTAATCTTAAGCTTATAACCGTTCAGATCCAGCTCATCTGTCGTCAATTTCCCCTTTATGGTATAAACCAGAGCCTGACCCAGAGCAAGACTTTCAGAGCTGTCCATTAGCGAGTTGTATTCATTAATATCCATAACCGTTAGTAATGCAATATAATCATCCATTTTGGTCCATGAGCTATCGAAGCTGAAGTGCTCACCCTCCTGACGGACTACAAATGCGGCGCAACGATAGCTTATAATATTCTTTGCTTCAACATTTAAGCCAGCCGTCTGTTCTCTTATGACCCTTTCTATTTCCTCCACCTGACTGTCCGATGCGGAGCCGGAGCTTATAACAATATTTCTTGGATATCGGGTCCTTATAATGTCCTCAAAGCCAATATAAAGAGAAACTGTCGTTGATACCATTACAATTACCATAGTGGATAGGATGCATATGTTGGCGAGTCCCTCCGCATTGCGTTTCATGCGGTATATCATACCTGATACAGATATAAAATGATTTGGCTTGTAATAATACCTTTTGTTCTTCCGCAGGATTTTCAAAACAGCAATGCTTCCTGCCTTATACAAAAAGTTTGTACCTATAATTACCAGTATCACTGCTATAAAAAATAAATTCAGGGCTCTGAGCGGAGCTTCCACAGTCAGGGCAATATAATAGCCGGTAGCAAGGCTTGTGCCACCCAGAAGAGCCATAAGCCATTTGGTCTTAGGCTCCTTTTCCCCGACATTGCCGCTTCTTAGCAGCTCTATGGGCTTTGATAAATGTACCTGAAAAACGTTATACAAAAGAATTGCAAAATACGTCAGCCCGAATAAGGCTATTGTAGCCAGCACTGCAACAGGAGGAACCTCAAATCCGAAGCTTACCTTATATGAGATTAGCTTATAAAGCAGCAAAAGCGTCAGCTTGCTTAAAATTATGCCCGCCAGGATACCGGCCGATATGCAGATAAAGCTTATAATCAGGATCTCAAAAAGCATGATTTTTGCTATATGCTTTTTCTCCATTCCAAGAATGTTGAAGAGGCCGAATTCCTTTTTGCGGCGCTTTATCAGAAAGCTGTTGGTGTAAAGCAAAAATGTAACCGAAAATATTCCGACTACAACCACACCCATTTTCAGAATCGCTCTGAGGCTGGTACTGTCGCTTCCTATATCCCTTGCATTTGATACAAAGTTCAAATTATAAAACATTATAACCATTCCGATGCCTGACAGGATATATGGCAAATATGTTCTGGAGTTCTTCCTGATATTTGTAGCTGCCAGCTTAATATAGAATAAACTACTCATATCTGCCACCACCTGTCGCTATCATGGTCAGAGTATCCGATATTTTCTGATACATAACCTCATTGGAGCTGTCAGCCTTATATATCTGGTGATATACCTCTCCGTCCTTTATAAACAGTACCCTCCCGGCATGGCTTGCAGCCTTTATGCTGTGTGTTACCATCAGTATCGTCTGCCCCTCTCGGTTAATTTCAGAAAAGAGCCTGAGAAGACTCTCTGTTGCATGGGAATCAAGGGCTCCGGTCGGCTCATCGGCCAGTATAATCTGAGGTCTGGTAATCAAGGCGCGGGCTACCGCCGTTCTCTGCTTTTCTCCGCCCGAAACCTCGTAGGGGTATTTTTCAAGGATATCGCTTATACCGAGTCTTTTTGAAATCGGGCTTATTCTTTCCTTCATTTCCTTATAAGGCATACCCGACAAAACCAGGGGCAGAAATATATTATCCTGGATTGAAAAGGTATCCAGCAAATTATAGTCCTGGAAAATAAAGCCAAGATTATTCCTTCTGAAGGCAGATATTTCTTTTTCTTTAATAGCTACTATGCTTTTGCCGTTCAGCAAAACATCTCCGCCCGTAGGCTTGTCAAGAGCAGCAATTATGTTAAGCAGGGTAGTTTTTCCTGAGCCGGATTCTCCCATAATTGCAACATATTCACCCTTCTCTACCGAAAAGGACATATTGGAAAGGGCCTGTACGGTATTTCCTCCAAATCTTGTAGTATAGATTTTCTTTAAATTTTTAACCTCTAAAAGTGTCATACTTTACCTCATTTCTGTATAAATTTCTATTCCCCACATTTGCAGATTATAGCAAAAGAGAAAATGCAATGCCCTTTTTTCAGCTTACATTTTCTCCCCCAAGCTTACATATTTGAAAGGTTAAAATATTTAAATCGGTAACACTTCTATTCTCCCGCTATTTTGGCCGTTCCAAGCCCTATTTTAACCTTCGTGCCCTTGCCTGCCTCCGTTTCAATTTTGATGGTATGGGACAGCTTGTCCAAAATGCTCCTGCACAAATAAAGCCCAATACCGGTTGATTTTTGGTCAATGCGGCCGTTGAAGCCGGTATATCCCTTTTCAAAAACCCGTGGCAGGTCGCTTGAATCAATTCCTATTCCGCTGTCCTCAATCACCAGGGTATCAGGCATATCCTTATCCATATATATGGATATACAGCCTTTATTAGTATATTTCAGCGCATTTGACAAAAGCTGCTCTATAACAAAGGTCAGCCATTTTTCATCGCTAAGCACCTGATAGCCCAGCTCTTCATAGTCTAATCTTATCTTTTTCCTGATAAAGATTTTTGAATACTTCCTTATCGCATGCTTCACTATTTCATCAAGCGAATACCTTTTTATAACCAGATCATTGCTCATATTCTGCATTCGCAAATATTGAAGTACCATTTCAACATACTGCTCAATCCTGAAAAGCTGCTCACCAAGCTCACTGCTAATCTCTGAGGGCTCCGACTGTAAAAGCAAACGCATGGCTGAAATAGGCGTTTTTATCTGATGAACCCATATCGTGTAATATTCTATCATGTCGGAGTAAGCGGCATCCTTGGAGCAGGCAAGATTTTTTCTGTCCTCATCCAAAGCCCTTATAAGCTCCTGATAATCTCTTTCAATGAAATTTAAGGTGTTTTCAAAGGTAAAATCCGAAAGTGTGATACTCTTTTTCAGCTTTAACAGGGTCACATGCTTTTTGTAAGAACGGATAAAATCTATAGCTGCCACTATCATGATAAAGAAAAGCGTCAGAAAGGCAGCATAAACCACCGCCTCCGTCGGAAGTGAATATAGTGAAAAGACTATGAAAAAAATGCCAAATGAAGCAAGCACAACAAAGGCCTTTATTATATTACCTATGATATATAACAGTATAGATTTGAGAAGCTTTTTCATATGAATCTCCTTCAGGTTGCCATCCAATCAGGCATAATTGGGCTGTCACATCCAGATTGCTACTCAGTCACTTTATCTGTCACTCTATCATATATCCTATTCCTTTTTTGGTTGATATAAAGCCAGAAAGGTCTATATCTTCAAGTTTTCTGCGCAATCTTGTCATGTTTACCGTCAGGGTATTGTCGTCAATAAAGTTATCACTTTCCCACAGCTGCTGCATGATATCATCCCGGCTTACCACCTTTCCTGCATTCTCCATAAGCAGCTGCAATATTTTATATTCATTCTTGGTCAGCTCTATTTTAATGCTGTTAAAGCTTAAGGATGCATCAGAAAGATTAAGTATGACTCCATTATGCTCTATAAGATTAAGCTTGCCCTGAAAGGAGTAGGTCCGCCTAATCAGGGCTCCTACCTTGGCCGTAAGAACATTTAAATCAAAGGGCTTTGCAATAAAGTCATCCCCTCCCATATTCATGGCCATAACAATATTCATATTGTCACCGGCTGAGGAGATAAAGATAATAGGAACCTTGGAGATTTTACGAATCCGGTCACACCAGTAAAAGCCGTTAAAGTATGGCAGCACAACATCCAAAAGGACCAGATGGGGATCAAAGCGAACCAGCTGCTCTGTAATGTTTTTAAAGTCGGTTACACAGCTGACATCATAATCCCATTTGCCCAGATGCTCCTTCAGTGTATTTGCAATTGTAAGATCATCCTCTATTATAAGAATTTTATACATCTTAACCACCTGATTTGCTTTATATATGTCAAGATACAGCCGTCTGTCATATTTTAAATATTACAACAGACAGGCATATTTATCCTGTATTACTAAATAATATCACAGATTGAAGCAATTTCGTAGCAGAAAAATTTCACTTATTCTTACTAATAGAAGCATATAAGTTTTTTGCACAAAAGGCTATCATGCTGCTGATTATGATCGCTTAAAATGCATCAAATCTCAGCAGATGATAGCCCTGATATAACTTAATTAGTATGTTTAATTTAAATTGACTTTTTTGCAGCTATGCAACAGCATATACAACCGATACTAAGACGGCCGATTTTGTTAAGCCGTCTTGGCCAATTATTCTACTATTTCATAAAAGCTCTTATATCCTCTCTTGACAGGCCTGCACTCAGCATACCCTTGCGAAAATTATACCTGTAGATCAGGTAACGGGCTCCCAGCCATAAGAGAATAAGAGGTAGTAGGACAATGTATATCAGCAGTAAAAGAAAGGTTTTGATAAAATGCAGAACCGTCACCAAATCTACTACCTCCATGACAATTATTTTCTAAAGTTTGAGGTAACATCCTTAAGGCTTATCATATAATCTTTGGCCATTGCAAGCGCATCCTCCTTGGGTATTCCCTGCTCAACCAGCTCCTTGTATAATGCCCCAACAGCCTGACCAATATTTTTGCCCGCATCTGCCGAATACAATGAACCTACAAGGCCATTTATCAGCTTGGGCAGCTTTGTCGAAACCTCATCCAGCAATTCAGCAATTTCCTTGGTTGGAATATCACTCATATTTATACCTCCTATCCTATATCAAATGTGTTACAACGTCCAATGTTTCCTGTACCGGCTTAAGTGCATAGCTTAAAATGTCAAATGCCATAAATGGAGATTTTGACTCCAGTATTTCTGTCAGACTTTGAGTATCCTGCTTAAGCTTATCGTAGGCTGTCACCTTAATGTCATCAGGGACTTCCTTCATCTGTACATTTAGCATATCTCTAAACTCGATAATATCTTTAAGCTCTTCAAAACAGCCTTTGCATCGGGAGAGATGTTGAATGACCCTGCTGTTTTCTTCTCTGGTCAGATTACGGTTTATATAGTCAATAAGCAGGTCACTTATAATACAACATTCATCCATTAATAACCACCCTCCTTCAGCATATTTTTTAGTTTCCTGCGTATTCCAAACATTTTACTTTTAATTGTACCCTCCGGCAGTCCGGTCAGTTTTCCGACCTCTTTGTATGTCAGCTGTGCATTAAAAACCAGATACACCAGCTCCCTCTCTTCATCGCTCAAACTATTTACCGCATTCTGAACTGTGATTGTATCCGCCAACTGCTCTATGGCGCCATATGAATACAACTCATCGCTGCAATCTGAAATGTCCTCCTTGCAATTGTCCATATTCCTGTAGCTTCTGCGATAATAGTCGGCAATCTTACGGCGGGTTATAGCAAATATCCAGGTCCGGAAGCTTGATTTTCTGTCAAAGCCGGATAAGCTCCGCCATATTCCAAGCATTGTCTCCTGAAGTATATCCTTTGCATCCTCATCTGACCTGACATGCATAAGGATGAAGTTGTATATGGTTTTTAAATATGAATTCATAAGCTTTTCAAAGGCCTTTTCATCGCCGGCTGTTACTTTTGCCAGCAGCCTGTCAAATTCATTTTCACAGCCGCCTTCTAAAAAACCATACTACCACTTCTCCTTTCTTTTGCATGCTTTCATATAATTAGTCGCGAGTATAAGACATAGGGTTCAAGTTTTTTTCTAAAATATTGCATATTTGAAATTTATCATTATAATCATGAGTATACGGCATTTAATTGTAAAAGCAAGCAAATTTTATGATTATGGAAATATGCCGACTTTGGTTCGCTTCAAAATCAGGTTAATTTATAAGAGATAAGGCTTTAATAAGGAAAGGAGCTATGATTTTCATGAAGAAATATATGAATGAAACCCTCAAAGTAATCGCAGAACGTTATTCATGCCGGGATTATAAAAGTGATATGCCAAACGATGAAATCCTCCAGGCTATTGCATGTGCGGCCATACAGGCTCCCAGCGCAGTAAACCGTCAGCCCTGGCGCATTATTGTTGTAAAGGACCGACAGCTGCTGCAGGAAATTGAAGAGGCAGCTCTGACAAGGCTGAAGAACATGGAGGATCAGTCAGCTTATAACAGAATTATTCAAAGGGGTGGCAGGGTATTCTACAATGCTCCCTGCATGATAATTATTCCTATCGAAAAAAGCAATTATTCCCAGATAGACTGTGGAATAGTATGCCAGAATATCACCCTTGCGGCAGCATCTCTTGGACTTGCCAGTGTTATCTGTGGTTTAACCGGACTGGCCTTTGAAGACAGCGAAAATTTTGAAAAATTTGCGAAACGCCTTGGTTTTCCTGATGGCTATGTATTTGGCTGCTCGGTTGTATTGGGCTATGCAAATACAACAAAGGAACCTCATGAGCCGGATATGAGCAAAATAATAGTTATTGAATAGACAGAATACTAGTTATTTAATAGACTTGACGATTTCTTATAAAAGAGCATACACATTTAATAAAGTACAACCGTGTCTACACCTTTAATAAATAATAAAAAAGCCTATGCCTGATTGTGCCGACTGTATTATGTACGGCTTCAACAAGCATAGGCTTATTATAAAATTACCTGACTTTACTAATAAAGCAAATTAACTTATTAGTTCAATTGCTTTTTCGGTTTATTTGACTCTATAAGCTGGTTGCTTCATAAATTCTGGATTCCTCTCCCCAAGGATGATAACCGAATCCAATATGCTTCCAATCGTATTTCTCATAATAGCCCACATGATCAGTACAGAGATACAGCTTTGAAAAACCCTGCTTGCCGGCCTGAAGCCTGCCATGCTCTAAAAGCTTAGCTCCTAATTGCCTTCCTCTGTGGCTCTCATCGATATATAAAGCACAAAGCCATGGATACAAATCCTGCCGGCTTATAAAATCGTTAGTAATCAAACCGTAGCTGCCAATAATTTCATTATCCTCCAGCAACAGATACCATCTGGGCAGGGGACTGTCGCAAGTTATACTGTGGGAAATACTATCTGCATATATTCTTCTGTCATTCCCCACTTTGCTGCAAAATAATCAATACCCCTTTCAAGGTATTCAGGATTCTCACGTATTCCTATTATCTGTAAACTCATTGATGAAATTCTCCTATCATAGTAATAATATAAAAATCAAAATCAGGATTTGATTTTACTCCCAACTTCTATAATTATAATCCTCCTTAAGTGCTTTTGTAAATTGCTTTGCCATACGCTTTTCACTTATTTTCACCTTCTATATAAGCCAGAAAAACTGTATCAACTGGCCATTTTAGCAATTATCCATGCTTGCAGCTTTAGCTCCGTCTTTGGAGACATCATTCTTTCAGGATGTAAGCTTATATTTTTTAATGAAATTTTTAAGTGAATTGTTTAACTATTTAATATATAATAGAACATGAAATATTGAATATGAAATAATAGCCAGCTGTTTTAACATATTTATTGCTATGTTTAAATTTGACGAAAGGGTTGTAATTTATGAAAAAATGCATGCAATGCGGTACCATACAGGATAATAAGTATAATTATTGCATTGACTGTAATGCAAAGCTGGGGGAGCCATTACCAAAGGATTATGCAGAGAATGAGCCTTGCATAGAGCCGGAGCTTAAGCAAAAAGCTCCTGATGAAACTTATTATTTCATTGTTACAAGAAATGATAAGCTAAAATCCTTTATCCTGCTTGCTTTAGCCATTCTTCATTATATCCTGCTCCGGATTAAGGCTGATATATTAAGAGAACGTTGCTTGACCCTGATTTCACTATTTGCCATACTCTATTCGATTGCATTTGTCATTAACCTGCTGCTGCCTGAAATCAGCTGGGGGCTTATTAAATTAGATTTGCATAAATATTTAAAAAATCCCGATGATATAAAACCTCCGGATACGAAATTTTCCAATCGCAGGCGCTTTTCCTGGCTAATAATAGCAATAGATGCTGCCGCATTAATAATTTTGCTGCTGTATTCCGTGATATTCAGCGAATAACAATGTCATCATCCAGCTTACTTGGTCATTTTCTTTCCTTTTGCTGCTTTATTCTGTAAGCTACAATCTCTCTGATTATGTCAAGGGGCAGTGGCTTATTGTGGGGAAATTGCACGGCTCCCTTTGACGTATTGTATCCTGCCAGCTTATTCTTGAAGGCTTCTACTCCTTCCGGCTGCGGATAAAAGCCTATATGCTTATTGAATGCAGCAAAATGGACCAGCCACTTGCCATTTAAGTCATATGTGGGCATTCTCATACATATCCGTTCAGTTGCCTCGGGCGCCAGCTCACGGATAATATTTCTGATGGCAGTCAGCCTTTCCTGAACCTCGGCAGGAAAGCAATTTATATAATTATCTACCTGATTCATTTACCCCTCTCCCTTTCAGAATTTGATATACTATATTTATAGAGCAATATTTTAGCATTTTTATATTTTTTTATTATACTGCTCTTATTATTTTTAAACTCATTGCTGTTCTACATTATTAGAATAATAGTAATACAGAGCTATTCCCTATATGGAATTGACGGTATTTCCTTCATAACCAGGGCTCTTAAATAATCATAGTTTTCTTTGCTGTTGGCGCATATAATCGGAATTGGCCTGTGGTAAACAATATCGTCATAATCTATAGTACCTATGTAGCCACCGGCTTCGCGTACTATTATTACACCTGCAGCATAATCCCATGGAAAGAGCCTGATCTCAAAAAACAGCTCCACCCTTCCGCTGGCCAGATAAGACAATTCAAGGGCTGCTGCCCCAAAGCGGCGGAAATCGTCACATACGGGATATATTTTTTCAAGTATGTTCAGACAGGGCTTGGCCAAGTCCTTATTATAAAGGCTTAAGGCAGTGCAGAACACCGACTTCTCAAGTGGCCTGTCGGATACCCGTATAGGCCTTCCGTTCAGAAATGCCCCCTTACCTTCCTCGGCATAAATACATTCATCCCGATATGGATTATATATTACACCAAGTACCGCCTTGCCATCCCTGATTAAGGCAACAGAGATAACACTTGACGCCAGATCACGGATGAAGTTAGCTGTTCCGTCAATGGGATCTACCACCCACTGGCATGCTTTGTCCTTAGCTATTATGAAGTTTTCTTCCCCTAAAAAATAGCTGTCCTCCACCAATGCAGTCAGCCTGCTTTCCAGAAATTCCTGAACCGCCAAATCCGCAGTTGTTACATTATTAGAAATCGTTCCCTTGCTTTGAACGTCAAAATCCCTGTTATACATCAGCCTGCCGGCCTGTCGTACGATGTCAATTACCTTGTCAACCATATATCCTCCATTTTCTCTCAGCCGTTGTATTTCCATTATGATATAATATTAATCTTTATACTGTTTTAACGTAAAGGATAATTTGCATTAACTCTATACATATTAATCTTCTTAGATGTACATATTACTCTTCTATTTAATTACATACATTACATACTATTGCACAACACTCTTAAGGCTTTCACCTATGCTGTCATTAATAAGCAAATATGCCCTGTCATCGTATTGGGTTGATGATTTATTAATTAATACCAGTTTATTGCCACGATAATACCTGACCAGGCCAGCTGCAGGATAAACTACCAGTGATGTGCCGCCAACAATTAATACATCGGCATTTGCTATATATGATACCGCTTTATCCATCAGATCCATGTCCAGGCTTTCCTCATATAATACGACATCCGGCTTGACTATGCCTCCGCAGCTGCAGCGGGGTATATCCTCTGAATTTATGATATATTCTAGGTTATAAAAGCTATGGCAGCTCATACAGTAGTTCCTGTGCATCGAGCCATGCAGCTCCAGTACATTTTTACTGCCGGCCAGCTGATGAAGCCCGTCTATATTTTGCGTTATTACCGCCTTCAGCTTTCCCGTTTCCTCAAGTCGGGCCAGAGCAATATGAGCTGCATTTGGTTTTGCATCCCTGTATATCATCTTACTTCTGTAGAAATCATAAAAATCCTTGGTATTATACATAAAGAAGCTGTGGGACAGAATCTCCTCCGGAGTATAATTGCTTTTTGTTCTTTCACTGTATAGTCCGCCGGCACTTCTGAAATCAGGAATACCGCTTTCAGTCGATACTCCCGCCCCACCGAAAAAGACTATATTATCGGAGCTGTTTACTAATTCCTTTAATTTTTCAATATTCTTATTCATATAATCACCTCCGGCTTCTCTAATTAACTATTATAGCACCGCCGCTTCCAATCCTCCGTTATTCTCCGATATTTCTCCTGTCCAAATAAAGCCAAATTAAAATCAGCTTTGCTATCAATTATTTCAATTCCCATTTGCTCACACTTACGAATCTAATTATGTATTAAAGCCTGTGTATTGCTTCTATAGTCGTAATCTTTCTATTTTTAATATATAATACCACTCCGCTTCCTATAATGGCAACCAATACAAAGCCAAAAACAATATAATTGCTAAGTGAATATTATCCATCCTGCTGGCTAAACTGTTAAACTATCACTATGGTTAATGCTGAAACCATCAGAAATTTATCTTATCCAGAATTCCTGACAAATAGGCTATTGTAATACCGTAATTTGTCATAGGCACCTTCTGCTCAACTGCCTTATCAACCCTTGACAGTACATATTTTCTGTTGAACATGCATGCCCCGCAATGAATTATCAAATCATAACGGCTTAAATCCTCAGGGAAATCAGCTCCGCTCACTATATCAACCTGCAGCCCGTCACCTGCTTTTTTGCGAAGCATTCCGGGTATCTTCTCCCTTCCGATATCCTCCGCCAGGGGCGCATGGGTACAGGCCTCAGCTATCAGCACCTTGGAGTCTTCATTCAGCTTATCTATAGCTGAAGCGCTTTGTATAAAATAATCAATGTCACCCTTATATCCTGCATACAGCACTGAAAATGATGTCAGCCGGCTTTTAGCCGGCTTTTTTTCATAAACCTTCTTAAAAACCTGGGAATCGGTTATTATTACGTCAGGGGGATTTTTCATTATCTGCAATGCCTTATCCAGCTTCTCAAGAGTAACACTTATCACAACACATTTTCTGTCAAGCAGCTCTCTTGTAGTCTGAACCTGTGGCAGGATAAGCCGCCCTTTGGGCGCCTGTATATCCTGGGGCATAACCAAAAGAACTGTGTCTCCTTCATTGACCACTCCACCTGTTATTGTCTTTAAATCATAATCCTCAGGCAGATTTCTCATTATTGCGTTATAGATGTTTTTAATCCCATCTCCGGTAAGGGAGCTGACTACAACAGGCTTTAAACCGGTTTGCTCTTCTATATATCTGCCGGCTGCCAGTGTATCATCAAGTATATCCGACTTATTCAGTACCGTGATAACAGGGGTTTTATTCTTCTTAAACTCCTCAATCCATTGCTTCTCCAAATCTATGTCCTTATCCGGGCCAAATACAATCA
>ENA-UPAD01000265-UPAD01000265.1-bioreactor-metagenome-genome-assembly--contig:-NODE-265-length-79523-cov-11.329315_pt1 | contig 79523 bp, 59 predicted proteins | sample MGYA00238179_ERZ772710 | MGnify/ENA primary metagenome ERZ772710 (study PRJEB29004, sample SAMN07631245) | bioreactor metagenome | isolation source: Switchgrass digestor | place: USA: Dartmouth...
ACTTGGCGATAGAAAAACATTCCTTTGGCGGTCGGCGCAAAGTCACCATCCGTGGCTCCGTTGCGCCTAAAAATGACATCGTGTCATTTTTCCCGCGTCGTCTGTTTTTCTATCGAGTGTATTGACGAAGCTTTTCAAAGGCTCATACTGCAGCCGTTGGAGCAATAAAAATTAATTAAAAAGAACAATTATATTTACTAATTATTCACTTATGAAATCTTGTTAGTGCATTAGACTATTTAGATCATAAGGTTACAAAGATGAGAACTTAACAGTTAACCATTAACCAGTATGTATAATAATAAACTAGCGAAGTCAGGCTCTTATTTGGAGGAAAAAATGTATAAAAGTGTTACCATGTTCTTTTACAGCGGTACAGGGAATACCTACCGTGTAGCTAACTGGATAGGGGAGTATGCATTAACCAAAGGTATTAATCCCGAGCTGGTTCCTATGAACAAAGATCATAGGAATATTATCGATGAATCAGGCGATGACAATATAATAGGGTTGCTTTTTCCAACTCATGCATTTACAGCTCCGTTGGGTGCCATAAAATTTGCATTGACGATGCCTCCGGGTAAGGGAAGGCATTGTTTTGTTCTTGCAACACGCGGTGGAGGAGGTATTACGGCAGGTACTCCCGGTTGTGAAGGAAGCGGTACCTGGCTTATAGCAGCAATATTGAAATCCAAGGGATATGTAGTTAAAGGAGTATGCGCTGTTGATATGCCTTCAAATTGGAATGTGGTACATTCTTCATACAGCAGCAAAAAGATAGAAAGGATTTTGGCAAATGCCCATGATAAATCATGGGAACTTGCTGAAGGTATATTTAAAGGCGATAAGGTATATAAGGGCATAATACCTGCAATAATCGGTATTCTGTTTTTGCCTTTATCTGTTTTATATCTACTTATAGGAAGACAATATCTTTCAAAAATCTTTTTTACAAACAATAAATGCAACGGCTGTGGTTTATGTGCCAAAAACTGTCCCAATAAAGCGATAAAAATGATAGGAAATAAAAAAGCAAGGCCTTACTGGTCTTTTTCCTGTGAGAGCTGCATGAGATGTATGGCATTTTGCCCTCATAAAGCCATCGAAGCAAGCCATCTTGTACTTATACTTATGCTTGCAGTTTTTTATATACCTTTTTCCAAACGTGTTTGGATTTATATTGAATATGCATTCAGCAGTGTGTGGATATCAGCCTTTGCAGGATTTGTTTTAGCAGCTGCCGCTTGTATAGTAATGTTATATCTATTGCATATTATAACGAATATAATTTCACGATGGAAAATACCAAATATGATATTGTGTATAACAACTTTTACAAGATTTTTCAAAAGGTATACCGAACCAGGAACTGAGGTGCCTGATATGGTAAAGGCAACTTCTCAGAAGCTGTAGCAGAGTAGGTTTAATAGGATTATTGAAATTAATATGTTATCTGCGAAAGAAACGCAGCATAACAAGCTTTGATATTATGAATTAACTAGTTGTGCTAGCTGGTTTTTGGATTAAAACTTGTGGCGAAACCTTAGAACCTGTTAATCCGAGCTTAAGTTAAGCGAATTCACTGTTTGAACATATATAAATTCAAAATTATACTGCGAGTTAGAATTCGTGGCAGCTGAATTTACAGGTCCTTGATATCGCAACTTGGTTTCCTGGAATAAATAAACTAGCACGATGTATTAAATTAAGATTTGGTAATTATAAAGGCTAGCAAAAAGTGCAGTTAATGCAAGTTACACACGCATTAACTGCACTACTTTTTTATTCTAAATATAAACTATATCAAAAGTTTCTTTTAGCCATTCAATACAAAATGTTATCCATTTTGAGATATGCCGTGATGTACCGGATGTACCGGGTTCGCCTGTTTCTTCCGTTGCAAGGGATAAACCATGAGGACCGTTAGGAAATACGTGCATTTCAAAAGGCACGCTATTTTCTCTCAGCTTTTGAGCGAACATCAGGGTATTTTCCACCGGAACTGCATTATCGGTATATGTATGCCAGATAAATGTCGGAGGAACGTCAGGGGTTACATAATTTTCAGGGGACATGTAACGCATAAGCTCATCATCCGCGTCTTCACCAAGAAGATTCAGGTAAGAACGCTTATGGGCATATTCTCCCGAAGTTATAACAGGATAGCCGAGTATTAATGCATCCGGTCTCAGCAATTCCTGATTTATTCCTGCTACGCCTTCGAAATGCTCGCTTCTGCCGTAAAACACTCCAATACTTGCAGCAAGGTGTCCCCCTGCCGAAAATCCGCATACCGCTACTTTCGATGGGTCTACCTTCCATTCCTTCGCATTTTCCCGTATTATTGTCATAGCTCGCGCCACATCCCTTATGGGCTGTGGGTGTTTTCTCGGCGCCACACTGTAATACAGTACAAAGGTGTGGAATCCTGCAGCGGCAAATTGCATAGCTATAGGCTCAGCTTCCCTGTCAGAGGTCTTTGCATATGCTCCTCCGGGACAGATGAGCACTGCGCCGCGCACTTTATCCCTGCCCAGAATATATGTATCCATATACGGCCTGAAGCCGTCTTCGCCTTCACTGTGATAAGTATATCCTTCCCAGATATCTATAGTTTTGTTTATCATAAAATCCTTCCTTTCCGTCAAAGAAACGGCGGTATGCAGGAATTGCTTCTGCTTGCCCGCTTTTATACATAATAATTATTATATAATATGCGTTAAAAGTAAATATCAAATTGGTTATTTGGAATGAGTTGATAGATGCAACCAAAAATAGTAATTTTATATTAAGAAATTATAGAAAAATATTGAACCGATGATCAGAATTGGATATCTAATTATATGAAAATACTTCATAAACAATTTAAAAACAGGCCGGTCTGTGTAAAAGACAAGTTAAGATTGATAATCTGATAACATAACTTTAATAAAAATATCAGCAATAAATTATTAAATTTATTATAAAGAGGTGGAAAATCATGAGTATACATAATAAGGTTGCAAAGTTAAAAAGTTTAATATAAAAGCTATTATCAGTATATTTTTAGTATCGTTAATGCTTATGACCGGATTTATATCACCACTGGCAATAAATGCTGAGGAGACAAGTTCGGCGTCATCTGCTGATAGAACTGGCAGGATAGCTCCTGAACATTCAACCTTTTATAATTCTGATGATGCAGGATTGCAAAATGTATATGATAGACAGCTTTGCACTAATGTAAATCAGATAGTAACATGCAATGGCATAAGTATGACAGTGACTGAAGCAGCGTATGATGACTCACGCTTGGTTATAGGTTACTGGATTGAAGCTGAAAATGAAAAAAATTACCAGCCTCACTTTGGGATGGATATGTTTGATATAATTAATTTTGGTTTAATTCCCGGAGCACCTTTTAAAGAACCGGATCCTAAAGATTTTTATAATCTCAGAATAAACGGAGAAGGGTATTATGTACCATCCTATGGATATACCAATAATACAGATAACGATAAACCAAGAAAAGAAGTTTTTTGGGCTGAATTTGCCATTGGCTCGGAATATCCCTCTTCGACCGGTTTCAGCAATATAGCTGAAAGCTTGCCGGACAAATGTAATATACATTTTCGTGTAAATGAAATGAGAAGAACTGACGAATTCGGCAGACGTGAGGAAGTAGAAGGTTTATGGGAATTTAATTTTGAAGTAAGCAAAATTCCTTCTGCGACAAAAGTTTTTGAAACAGAAAAACCATCATTCGTCAATAATAATAACACAACTCTAACTGTAACAAGGGCCTCTGTATCCCCCATGACATGCAGCGTTTATCTGGAATCTGATAAATCTGTTAAAAACTCTGGTACTGATAGTAATATTACAGATTCCAAGTTTGTTCTGACGGAAAATGACAATAGTTTCAGAAATGGTTTTACGGATGATAAGGGTAATCCGTTGAAGTGCCGTGAATTCCTGAGCAATGATCATGAAAAAGACGGTGAATATAAAACTTATTACAGGATTAAGTTTGACCCGCCTGAAGATATTCCAGATTATTTGATGCTTAAGGAGACAAACGGAAAAGAAATTAACCTGAAGATACCGCTAATAGGTACAGAGCCGCCGGCTGATGCTTCTATATCTAATAATTCAGATGATGTGGGAATACAGAATGTTTTTGAGATAATAAAATTTTTATTGACGTTAGTAAAGAGAATAATACTGTGATAACTTTGATTACATTATCGAAATTAAGTATATGAATATGACGCAGATGAATATTTACTGAGAGATAATTTTACAGTCCTTGATTATACTGTATGAGCTATAGAATATACCGCTGAAAGGGGGCAGCCGGTTGGATATTGCAGGTGAGGTTAAAAAAGCAAAAAAGGGAAATAAGGATTCATTTATTAACCTGATAAATTACTGTGAAGCATCATTGTACCGTATATCAAGTGCAATTTTGAAGAAGGATGAAGAATGCGTTGATGCCATACAGGAAGCAATATTAAAGGCTTACTATTCTATACACAAACTAAAAGAACCCTCTTATTTTAAGACATGGATAACCAGGATATTAATTAACGAATGTTATAAAATCCTGAACAACAAGAAAAAGTAATTCCAATGGATCAGATAGTTGTTGATAAAAAAAGCAATGACATGGAAACAGATAAAATTGACTTGTGGAAAGCGATTAACTCACTTGAGGACGAGTTGAGGATAGTTGTTGTACTTTACTACTTCGAGGACCATACGATTAAGGAAATAGCTGAAATACTCAGGAAACCTGAAGGTACTGTAAAATCCAGGCTGCACACTTCAAGGGCCAGACTGGCAAAAATAATTGATGACGGGAAAAGAGGTGTATGGAATGAATGAAAGCTTATTTGACGATATATTTAAACAAAAAGCTAAGGAAACAAACGTTGAAATTCCCCCGTCTGTCAGGGAAGGAATAAAACAGGTGATATCGCAAATTCCTGAACACAGGCGTAAATATAATAAGTTTGGAGTATTGGCAGCAGTATCAGTTTTTGCATTAGTAATTTTACTGGGCGTATCGATTTTTTCTCCTGCTGTATCAAGTGCATTGGATAACGTGCCTGTTTTAGGCAATATGATACGATATACCAGGGAAATCGGAGGCAGCAATGAGTTTAGCTTTGATGTAAATCAGACTGTTGTTGACAAAGGGATAGGCATGACTTTGAATCAAATATCATATAAAGGTTCAGAACTCCGATTAATTTATACAATAGCAGCTGAAGGAAATGATGTTTACCAGCCTAGAATTGACGGGCTATGCATAAACGGCGAAAAGGTATTTATAAATGATGAACTTACTCAGACAAATAAAATTGATGGGAATAAACGTACTTACACAAAAAAATTATATTTAAGCAAAAAGCTGGGTGATGAATTCAACTTAATTATTAGCATAAACAATATGGAAGCAAACGGAGATCCGGATAATACAATCAGAGGCACATGGTTATTTAATATTAATGTTGGTAAAAATGCTAAAGCAGGCAAAGCATATAAATCCGGAGAAGAAAAATCCGCTGATAATTCAGATAAAAAAGGAGAAAAGGTTGTACTGTCTTCAGCAGATGTAAATGGTGAAAAAAATGCTGAAAAAATTGAAGATTATAAACAGAAGAATTTAAGTAATACATATGCTGTAAACAGCTATACAGAAAATAATTCTCTTGCTGGGACGGGATCGGTAAACGCAGCTGTGAATAATGAAAAATCAGGAAGTGAAAATATCGATGCTTCTGTTGCAGAATCAGTATTTGCTTTATCAACAGATAAAGGTGTAAATAATGTATACAAGCAAAACCTTCATACAAGTGTAAATAAAACTGTAGAAAGCACGGATATAAAAATGACTGTTAATGAAGCAGTTTATGACGGATACAGATTATGTATAAGCTATACTATAGATTCTTATGATAATGTATGCTATATACCTGATTTAATTATGACGGGGAGCACGAAAATTAACGGCAAGGGAGATTATAAACCAAGTACACTGGGACCGGTTGATTATGAAAACAAAAGCAATGTTGGTATTATTACTTACTACATAGACAGAAGCGAAATTGGTTTGAAGGAACTTGATGCAGAAGAAATAAAGGTTAGCCTAAATATTAAGAAAATGAAACCAGCTGAACAATTTTTTGAACTTGCTGGCATAGAAGGAAACTGGCAATTTGATATTGACGTCAGGAAGATTTCGGCTTCAGAAAGTGTATTTGATGAACAGAAACCGTCTCTGAAAGCCGGAAGAAGAGATATAATTGTAACCAATGTTGTCCTTTCACCATTGGAGACTATAATTACAGTGCAAACAGTACAGCCATATGTTGAAGGCGAAAAAATGGAAAAAGATAATATGGGTTATGAGTTCCGTGATGATAAAGGAAATGTAATTAAACTTCGATCATCTACCTCCAATAATGCTGTTGAAGACGGTATGTTTATAAGAACTTACACCTATGTACTGGAGCCTGTAAATGACACAGCAAATTATATATTGTTTAAGAAAGTTGATGGAACAAATGATATAAAGATTCCTTTAGCTAAATGAGAATAAAGGTTATATATTGCAGAAATTAATGTTTCACAATAATTACCGGGTGAACCAGAAAGCTTTCATGTCAGGCTTTCTGGTTTTTAATAGTATGGAGATATTTTTAATGGAATAATGGTAATACATATACATATAATTGATTATTGCAGAAGACAGAATAAAGTTGACAATTCCTGAGGATATATGTAATTATTTGATTAAGTAAATAATTGTATTACACATCATATTGGAGGTATGATAATGAAAAGCTACAGGAAGGAATTATGGTTTGAAACAAAGAAACGACGTGAATTTATAAATATTACACCGCAGGTGGAGCAATGCCTTAAAGAAAGCGGTATAAAGGAAGGATTGCTTTTATGTAATGCTATGCATATAACTGCAAGTGTGTTTATAAATGATGATGAAATCGGTCTTCATAAAGATTTTGAGAACTTTCTTGAAAAGGTAGCTCCGGAAAAGCCTTATGACCAATATTACCACAACGGATATGAAGATAATGCCGATGCTCATATTAAAAGAACAATAATGGGCAGAGAAGTGGTTGTGGCTGTTACGGATGGCAAACTTGATTTTGGGCCGTGGGAGCAGATATTTTACGGAGAGTTTGACGGAAAGAGGCGTAAAAGGGTATTAGTCAAAATAATCGGAGAGTAAGCAAGGGGGAGATAAAGGTTACGGCTCTTGTAATATGAAAACTTAATCGCAAAACCGTAACCTTTATTGATGTTTCAGTATATACCTTTTTCATTCAGATGTGGTTTATATTCCATGTCAGATTTCAGAATATGTCCTGTTATCCAGTCCGCAGTGAAATTTAATAATTCGAAAAGCGCTTCATTCTGATTGCTGTCGATATCAATTTTTTCAATCTTATTTAATTTTTTTACAAAAAACATGTGCTCTATTTTATGATTATCGAGCCCGCTAAATCCGTATTGTTCCATAAGTTTCTCTTCAGTATTGAAGTGGTAAACCGCATAGCTCTTCAATTCATCAAACAAATTATTTATTTCATCGTAATGATCATAGCCGTCCTTTAATGAAGCTAATTCATAAATATTGGAAGCGATATCAAAAAGTTTCTTGTGCTGATTGTCTAATTCTGCTATGTTAACACTGTACTTCTCACTCCATTTAAACATATTTTCTACCACTCCTTTACAATCATTTTACACAGTATGACAATTTCTTATATAATTACCCTTTAAATACAATAATTAAACAAATTTTATGTATATTAATAATATATGATGTAAAATTATTTTACAATAGATTTTGAATATATAAATATTAATAGAATTTTGGTGAAACATGACTGATTCTTAAATAGGCTGATACTTTTTATATATAAAAACTTTATAGTAAAATAATTATAGCTTATAATAATAAACAGATTAATGCGATTAAATCTTTGAATAAATGATAAAGTCATAAAAGAAGGATAATGGGAGAGTGTTATGGATAGCGTTATATATGTAACAGGTCATAAAAATCCGGATAGCGATTCGATTTGTGCTGCAATAGCATATGCGGAGTATAAAAGAAAGCTTGGTTTTAATGCAGTTCCTGCCAGGCTTGGAGATCTGAACAGGGAGACTCAGTTTATACTTCAGTATTTTGAAGTAGAACCTCCGGAATACCTTAATACGGTTAAAACACAGGTGTCTGATTTGAATTTGGATATAGTAAATCCTATCACTTCGGACATATCAATAAAAACGGCATGGAATATAATGAAAAAAAATAATATCAGGACTTTGCCGGTACTTGATGATAATGAAAAATTAATCGGTATTGTAACTTTATCTGATATTACAAATAAATATATGGATGCTCTTGATAACAATATTATCGCTTCAAGCGGAGCTTCATTGATGAATTTGGTTGAAACTTTAAATGCTACGCTGATGTGCGGAAGCAAAGATGATTTCAAAACAACCGGCAAGGTTGTAATAGCGGCGGTAGATACGGAAGAAATGGTGAACTATATTGAAAAAGGTGATATTGTAATAGCTGGAACCAGGCTGCAAAATGTAAAAAAAGCAATTGAGCTTGATGCTAATTGTATAATACTTACGAACGGGACTCAAATAGATGAGACATTGCTTGAATTTGCCCGTAATAAAAAATGCGTAGTTATGGTTACCCAGGCGGACACTTTTACAGCAGCAAGGCTAATTAATCAGAGTGTTCCGGTAGGATATATAATGACAAAAGATAACATTATAAAATTTAATATAAATGATTTTGCCGATGAGATAAAAGATAAGATGCTTGCCACCAGATACAGAAGCTACCCTGTAGTTGATGACAATGACAGAATTAAAGGGTTTGTGTCGAGATATCATTTGATTTCCCATCGCAAGAAAAAGGTAATTTTGGTTGATCATAATGAGAAAAGCCAGACTGTAAACGGAATTGAACAGGCTGAAATAATGGAAATAATTGACCATCATAGATTGGGTGATATTCAGACAGCAAATCCTATTTTCTTTAAGAATGAGCCTGTGGGCAGTACATCTACAATAATTGCAAATATGTATTTCGATGCAGGAATGAGGCCAACTAAAAAAATTGCAGGAATACTTTGTGCTGCTATAATATCAGACACTATTAATTTTAAATCGCCTACAAGTACATACGTGGACAAGTTAACTGCTGAAAAACTTGCAGATATAGCAGGAATTGATATTGAGGAATTTTCACTGAATATGTTTGCTGCAGGATCAATACTGCATGAAAAATCCCCTGAAGAAATATTCCTTGAAGATTTTAAGGAGTTTAAATTCGGTAAGTATGTTGTGGGCATATCACAAGCATATACATTGGATTTTGACAGTCTTAATGAAATTAAGGATTCGATAGTGGAATATATGAATAGTTTCTGCAAGGTAAACAGATATAATCTTGTTATACTTATAGTTACTGATATTTTAAAGCAGGGGTCGGAGATTATATTTGCGGGTGAATCCAAAGAACTTATAGCAAAAGCTTTTAATGTTGATATCAGCAAGAGTTATACGTTTTTGCCGGGAGTTGTCTCAAGAAAGAAACAAATCATACCGAAATTATCCATGGCGACAACGGAACTTTAAATTAACTTGTTGTAATTGTTGGTTTTGTTTAAGTTTCTTCCTTAAGTTTTTGTTTTTGAAAAATTTAGATTACCGAGGAGAGTGGATTATGGATACGATTATGGATACATTGCATATTGACAAATACTACACAACTTATGAGTGTATGCTCGATGCTTTTGACAGTTGCGCCAGAAAACTTGCATATAACGCGTCAAATATAGACGAATATAATGAATGGAAGAAAAAACTGAGGGATGAGCTAAATAATATAACCGGTATCAGTAAAATGAAGAAATGTGAATTGATGCCGCAGGTTCTGGAGAACCGTCAAATGGATGGCTATGTTAGAAAAAAAGTGATAATTCAAACTGAAAATAAAGTTTGGATGCCTTTTTATATTTTAGTGCCGGATGATTTGAAAGAAGGAGAAAAAAGGCCTTCTATCATAGCTGCACATGGACATGGATGCGGAGGTAAATTTGCACCGGCAGGAGTGACTGAGATACCTGTAATTCAAAGGAATGTTGAGCATGAAAATTCTGATTACGGATTGCAGTTAGCTAAAAAAGGTTTCATCGTATTCTGCCCAGATGCGAGAGGCTCAGGTGAAAGAAGAGAACGCAGGGAACAGGGTGATGATAAAAACAAATTCATTGGAAGCTCCTGCAATGACCTGAATTTTGCAGCCATAAGCATGGGAAGGTCTCTTACAGGAATGTGGGTATGGGACTTGATGAGACTTATTGATTTTATAAGTACACTTGATTATTGTGATACTGACAGAATAGGCTGCTGCGGATTTTCAGGCGGCGGGCTTCAGAGTATATGGCTGGCGGCGATGGATGACAGGATAAAATGTGCGGTTGTCAGTGGTTATTTCCATGGATACAGGGATTCTGTGATGAGGACAAACAGATGCGGATGCAATTTTGTGCCTCATTTATGGGAAACGGCGGATATGGGTGATTTGGGAGCATTGGTTGCGCCAAGGCCTCTGCTGATAGAATCCGGTGACCGTGATTCCCTAAACGGCCCGAGAGGAATCACAGATGTTAAGGAACAATATGAGATAACGTTGGAAGCATATAAATTGCATGGTGCTGCAGATAAACTGGAGCATCATGTATATGAAGGCGGGCATAAGTGGTATGGTGTACATGCTGTTCCTTTCTTTAAAAAGTGGTTGTAATGCGGAGAAAATTTGACTATTTAAAAGAAATGATACATGAGATGACTCTCATGTATCATTTTTGTTAAAGGTCAAGATTTTTGTGTACATACATTCAAGATATGCAAGAAAGACTTAAAGAGTGTTTTGTTAAGCCAAATATAGTTTTTGTATATAGCATTTGATTAACGTGAATTTAAAGTTTCAGTAATCTTTTCGAAGCTTACTCCGTATTTTTCAGCGACTTCTTTTGCATAACTATTGCTGAGAGGCGGAGCAGCAACTACTTTGTAGGTACGTTTATACTTGCTGCCGGATAATCCGCTGCTTGTGTCGGTTCCGTCAGAAATGCCGGCTACCATGCTTATCAGCTTGCTGTCGCCTTCAACTTCATCATTTATTTTGTCGACATCATGAGCAAGATCGAGCAGATGAGTTGCATATATAGCTCTGCAACCGAGGTATCTCATGGATTTTACAATTTCTTCTGCAAGGTATAGGGATTCCATCGGAGTGGTGCTTGATAAGGATTCATTTAGCAATATAAGGCTGTATCGCGTAGCATGCCTGAAGGTTTCAGTAAACTGCTTGCATTCTTCTGCAAGGCGGCTGGTTTGGAAACCTGTTACTTCTTCTTTGGGGAAGTGGGTATAAATCCAGTCCACGGGGCTTATACGGGCGCTTGAGCCCGGCACATACAAACCGGTTTGCGCGAGAACCTGTATGATACCTGCTGACCTAGTAAATGTGGTTTTTCCACCTTGATTAGGTCCTGTCAGGATAAATATCCTGCCGTTGTCATCCATATCGATATCGTTAGGTACAACTGATTCTGCCAAATCCATTTGCCATTCATTCTTCAGCATTTTTAAAGCAAAGGAAACATCCGTAGCATCTTTTACTTTGAAAATTCTTTTTTGCTTTTCTTCTATAACAGGCCTGCACATTTTCAGACCGTGAGATTTCAGAGTTTTTATAAATCTGGCTGCTCCCATGTAAAAATTAAATTGTGATTGCATATCAATTATAAATTCTGTATGCACATTATTAAAAAGCTTTATGCATGTGGATAAATTCTGCATAACTTCCTTTACTAAGTCTTTCAGATCATTATATAGTGCGGCTTCTATGCCATCATGCTTACTGTCCGGAGTAAATATGTACATTGTAGAAATACCATGGGAATCCTGCTTAAAAATTTTTGATAAAAGAGACTTACCTTTATATGAATCATTATTAACAGAAAGAAGTACTGCTTCTGTCGGACGCATATATCTGTCGAAATTTATACCGATTGATATGCTTGAGACTCCTGTTACGAATTTTTCTCTTAACAATTTGGTTTCATTTATTAGATCTTCAAAATCAGGATCACTGTATATTTCACGTATGGTTTGAAAGAACCTCTTTAAACCTTCCGAACGTACCAGATATCCATGATGTTCAATAAAATCCTGATACTTTTTTATACACTCTATATAGTTCTCAATACCGTCGATTTTATTGACTATATCTATAAATGAGCCTATATTTTTAATCTTTGTTTCTTTCAGGGAACGATAACTGTAAATAGAATCTGTACTTTCGGTAATAACTTCTTCAATTTCAGGGATATTTAAAAAGTCTTCCAGTATGTCCAATCTGTAATTTATTACTTCCGGTATGTCGCACATTTCAGAAAGTATGTCGACGGTGTGATTATAGTTTGCCGAATAGATATCATTGGCTATCAATTCAATATTCAGATCTTTTATGAAATCATGAGGCAGATCGGTATTATTATGTGTTTTGTACCAGCTTTCTTTTGTTTTGAGATCAGGCCATAAAAGATCAACAGGTTTTCCAATCATTTGACTACCTCCCCGAATAATTGGATTAGCTTTCTTACAGTTGCACTTTTAGCATAGTTCTATTGAAAGGTTATGGATATTGAATATAGAATTTGAGCTGTTAACAATTTATTCACATTTTAATATTAACAGGATTTAGTGCAAAGTTCAATATAAATTAACTTGTTGTGCTGGTTGATTTTGTTCAGGGAAACCGAGTTACGATGCCAAAACTTTGTAAATTCAGCTGCTACGAATTCAAACTAGCAGAATAATTTTGAATTTATATAGCCGTATTGTTATAAATTTTTGTTCATTGACAATACTTTTATGTCTGATAAAATTATATTGAAAGTTAAACGTTTCGCGATTGAGGGTAGAATAATGGCGGTAACTATTAAAGATGTAGCTAAATATACAGGCCTTTCAATAGCAACCATTTCAAAGTATATAAATGGCGGCAATGTTCTTGAAAAAAACCGTATATTGATAGACGATGCCATCGAAAAGCTTGGCTTTAAGGTAAATACCATTGCAAGAGGTTTGAAAACCAACAAATCAATGACCATAGGTATACTTATACCCACTTTGGAAAATATATTCTGTACAAGTATAATTTCTGATATTGAAAATATATTGATACAGAACGGATATAGCACAATTATCTGCGATTACAGAGAAGACGGCAAAATGGAAATGGAAAAGTTGGATTTCCTCATTGGCAAGATGGTAGACGGAATTATTTCCATGCCGCTTTCAATAACAGCGGAAAAGCTTAATAATATAATAGACAGGGAAATACCCATAGTGCTAATTGACAGACCGGTTAGAGGGGCAAATTGCGATACTGTGCTGGTAGATAATCTGAATGCGTCATATAACGCTGTAGAGCAGCTAATAATTCACGGACACAAAAGAATAGGAATAATATGCGGCCCGAGAGATATATACACTGCAAATGAGCGTTTGAAGGGATATTTAAGGGTTCACGAGGATTATGACATGCAAGTGGACAGTGCTCTTATCAAATATGGGGATTATAAGATGGAAAGCGGTTATAATATGCTGATTGATTTAATTAATTCGGATAATCCCCCTACCGCTGTATTTGTAACAAATTATGAAATGACATTGGGAGCTGTTATGGCAATAAACGAAAAAAATATTAAAATACCTGAAGAATTATCGTTCATTGGTTTTGACAACCTTCAGATGGCAAAAATAGTGAAACCTTCTTTGTCAATAGTTGTACAGCCTATGAAGCTTATAGCTGAAACTGCGGCTGATATACTCCTGCAAAGGCTGAAGGGGAATGGAGAAAAAACTACCGTGATGCACAGACTAAAAACAGAGCTCATACATGGAGATTCCATATGCAGAGTGAAAGGATAATGTATAAAAAATGAGCTAAACGTTTAGCTCATTTTATGTAAACTATTTCTGATAAGTATAATAATTATTAAAGCGAGGTGTCGGTTATGCTGAAAGAAAAAGCGAGAGCTGCGGTGTGGACAGGGAAACGAAAAATAGAGGTTATGGAATTGCCTGTACCAAGTGCTAAGGAGGACGGAGCCGTATTAAAAATAGATGCTGCCGGTGTATGCGGAACTGACGGCCATTTATATCCACAGGAACCTTCTTACCCTGCAATACTTGGGCATGAAATTACAGGCACTGTAGTTGAACTCGGTTCAAAGGCCAATAAAAGCCTGAATGTATATGGAGGGCCTTTGAAAGTAGGAGACAGGGTGGCTCTTTATCCATGGATAACCTGCGGAAAATGCGCCGGATGTATGACTTACGGCTCAGGAACATGCACGGTATGTGATGATTCATTTGTATATGGGATTCCATATGACAAGCTGGGCTTGAACGGAGTAGAAGGTATAAGCTCGGATGTTGGTATATATCCGCATTTTAAAGGTGGTTTCGGAGAATATTTGTATGTTTTTCCTGAAACATATATGTGGAAACTTCCTGAAGATATGCCTTCGGAAGTGGCAGCATTACTTGATCCTCTTGCGGTAGCCGTAAGAGCTATTGAACTGGCTTGCATGTGTCCGGGTGTTGTTGAAGAAGCTTTTAATACAAATTCTACTGTTGTCATTATAGGGGCAGGACCGGTGGGAGTATTGGCTGCTTTAACAGCAAGGATAATGGGAGTTGAAAAAGTCATTGTTATAGGCGGAAGAGAAAAAAGGCTGTCTATAGCTTCAGAGCTTTCTGATGCAGATTATATAATAGATATAAGAAAGATGAATTCAGACGACAGGATAAAAAAAGTAATTGATATTACCGGAGGCAGGGGAGCTGACGTAGTTATTCAGTGCGCAAATACTCCTGATGCTTTTATAGAAGGGCTGGAGATGTTAAGACGCATGGGTACGCTTATAGAAGTAGGCAATATGGTGAACACCGGTTCCTATGTTCAGCTTGATCCGGCAAGACATGTCTGCGGTAAACATGCGAGAATAATAGGGATGAGCGCAAATCACCCCGGTGCTTTTGACAAGGCATTTCATTTGCTGAAAAGGCATAAAAAAATTGATTTTATGAAACTGTTTACTCATACCTGCAACCTGGATACTTTAGGGAAAACCCTTGACAGCATGAAAAATGAGGATTACCTTAAAGGGTTGCTTCTGCTGAAATAGATGAAAAATTCAGTATTAAAACAGGATAAAGGATAAAAAATAGAAATAAAAAGGTTTCTTCCACTAAACAACCAGTACGATGGTATAAATTAAGAAAAAACTAAAATATGGAAATTATCATATATCAAGGAAACTACTTGGTACCCCATAATCTTTGCTTGTATGATTCAAATTCAAATAGGAGGAAAACATGGAGAAACTACTGCTTGGAATAGATATAGGAACTTCTGCGTGCAAGGTGGCTGTATTTGATCTTGACGGAAGGGTTATCGCACAATCTGCAAAGGCATATCAGGTGTACTATCCTGCTCCGGATTATGTGGAACAGAATCCTGAAGAGTGGTGGAATGCCGTTTGCGATGCAATTCAGGAGGTACTTCTGTTAGGACGGATTAACCCAAAGCAGATTACCGGTATAGGTATAGACGGGCAGAGCTGGTCCGCAATACCGGTAGACAAAAACGGTAATGTGCTTGCTAATACTCCGATATGGATGGATACCAGATCTTCGGATATTGCAAAGAAAGTAGCAGAAAGAGTAGGCTTTGAAAAAATATTCAACATTAGCGGTAATTCCTTTGAACCTACATATAGTACGCCGAAAATGTTATGGTTTAAAGAGAATTGTTCTGACATATACAAAAACACTTATAAGTTCCTGCAAAGCAACAGTTTTATAGCATATAAACTTACAGGGAATTATGCACAAGACCTTTCACAAGGTTATGGCATACATTCTTTTAACATGAAGACAGGAAAATGGGATGATGAGTTTTGCGATGAGTTAGGCATAGACAGAGAAAAACTGCCTGATATATATAAATGCCACGAAGTGATAGGATATGTAACAAAAAAAGCTGCTGAAATTACAGGCCTTGCAGCGGGTATTCCTGTTGTGGCGGGAGGACTTGACGCAAGCTGTGGGACCCTTGGAGCAGGTGTGATTGATGTAGGTCAGACGCAGGAACAGGGTGGTCAGGCAGGAGGCATGAGTATATGCCTTGATAAACCGGCAGCTCACCCCAAACTTATACTGAGCTTTCATGTTGTGCCAGATTTATGGCTGCTACAGGGAGGCACTGTCGGTGGAGGCGGAAGCATCAAGTGGTTCAGACAGGAGCTTGGTGCATATGAAGTGGAACAGGAAAATAAAACAGGTATAAGCTCCCTGAAAATAATGGACGATGAAGCATCGGAGATAAAGCCGGGTTCAGACGGTTTAATATTCCTGCCTTATATGGCAGGAGAAAGGTCTCCTTTATGGGATAAATATGCAAAGGGGGTATTTTTCGGACTTGGATATAACAAGACAAGAGCTCATATGATTAGGGCTGTTTTGGAGGGTACGGCATATGCTTTGCTTCATAACCTCAAAACAGCCGAAGAAGCAGGAGTTAAGGTAAATACCCTAAATGCCATGGGTGGTGCTGCAAACAGCAGGTTATGGACGCAAATCAAAGCTGATGTAACCGGCAAGATAATAAAAGTACCGTCATCGGATACAGCAACAACTCTTGGCGCAGCTATTCTGGCAGGAGTAGGAACCGGACAGTATTCCGGCTTCAAAGAAGCAGTAGAAAGAACTGTGAATATAACCAGAACGCATGAACCTGATATGAAAAGTCATGAAATTTACATGAAGTATTATGATATATACCTTGAAATATATGATAAATTGAAAGATACTATGAAGAAGGTAAGCAGTATAAATAATGAAAATTAGCAAAAAAGTGAGCATTGATATGCGAACTTTAAATAAATAAAATCACAACAATAAACTTAAGAATAGAGGGGTGTAGCCAATGAAAGCGGCTGTTTTGCATGCAAAAGATGATTTGAGGTATGAGGAATATCCAACACCTCAGCCTAAAGAAGGAGAAGTCCTGATTAAGGTAAAAGCTACAGGAATCTGTGGTTCTGATATACCAAGGGTGTTGGGTGACGGTGCCCATTATTATCCTATTGTTTTAGGACATGAATTTTCAGGTGAGGTTGTCGAAACAGGCAAAGGAGTAACATCTGTAAAACCGGGTGACAGAGTAGCAGGAGTACCGCTTCTGCCATGTATGAAATGTGATGACTGTCAGAAGGGCAGCTATTCACAGTGCAAATTCTATAGTTTTATAGGTTCCAGAGTACAGGGGAGCTTTGCTGAATATGTAGTTGCTCCGGAAAGAAATGTTGTTAAATTTGATGACAGCGTTTCGTTTGAACAGGGAGCGTTTTTTGAACCGTCTACTGTAGCATTCCATGGCTTAAACCGTGTAGAGTACAGAGGCGGGGAAGATGTAGCAATTCTTGGCGGAGGAACCATTGGACTGTTTACTGCTCAATGGGCGAGAATTTTTGGAGCAAAGAGAGTCTTTGTATTTGACATCGACAATGATAGACTGGCTCTTGCCAAAAAGCTGGGAGCAGATGTAACCATAAATACGCTGGATCCTGATTTTAAGGAAGTTGTGAATGAATTAACAAACAATAAAGGTTTTGGCTATGTATACGAGACAGCAGGCGTAAATGTAACCATGCAGCTTGCGTTTGAAATTGCAGGAAACAGGTCGAATGTATGCTTTATTGGAACTCCTACCAAAGACCTTACATTTACTCCTCCTTTATTGGAAAAAATGCTGAGAAAAGAATTTATACTAACCGGATCATGGATGTCGTACAGTGCACCGTTCCCAGGCAAAGAGTGGTCCCTGACCGCACATTATTTTGCAACCGGTGCTTTAAAGTTCGATGAAAGTCTTATATTTAAAAAGCTTCCTTTGAGCGATATCAAAAAAGCCTTTGACATGTATAAGACTCCCGGAATGGTAAAGGGAAAAATACTTCTGATGAATGAATAAAGAGAGGTAACGAAAATGAACAACCATCCTTTAAAAAAGATTGTTGAATTACAGAAAAAAGGTATTGCAGCAGGTATATACTCAGCGTGCAGTGCCAATGAACTTGTTATTGAAGCTGCCATGGACAGAGCAAAAACAGATAATGATTATGTACTTATAGAAGCTACTGCAAATCAGGTAAATCAATATGGCGGATATACAGGAATGAAACCTGAGGATTTTAAAAACTTTGTTTACAGTATTGCTGAAAAATGTGATTTCCCCAAAGACAAGATAATTCTTGGAGGAGACCACCTCGGACCTTTGACATGGAAGGATATGCCTGCTGACAAGGCTATGGATGAAGCAAAGGAATTGGTTAAACAGTTCGTTCTTGCAGGTTTCACAAAAATTCACATTGATACAAGTATGCATCTTGGTGATGATGATAAAAATGTTAAATTGGATACGGGGATTATAGCTGAGAGAGGAGCAGTACTTGCAGAGGTTGCCGAAAATGCTTATAAAGAACTTAAGGCTTCCAATCCTGATTCTTTGCAGCCGGTATATGTAGTGGGAAGTGAAGTGCCTATTCCGGGCGGAAGCCAGGAGGAAGAAGAAGGCATACAGGTAACTAAAGTATCAGACTTTGAAGAAACTGTGGAAGTATTTAAAAATGCATTTTTGAAAAGAGGACTTAAAAATACCTGGGAAAATGTTATAGCAGTAGTAGTACAGCCAGGTGTTGAATTCGGTGATGAGACTATACATGAATACAACCGTGAAGCTGCAAAAGAACTAACCAGTGCATTAAAGAAATATCCTACACTGGTTTTTGAAGGACATTCAACCGACTATCAAACACCACAAGCTTTTAAAGAAATGGTTGAAGACGGAATAGCAATACTCAAGGTCGGTCCGGCATTAACTTTTGCGCTGAGGGAGGCACTTATTGCTCTTAATATAATAGAAAATGAATTATTTAAAGATTCGAAAGATATTGAGTTATCAAGATTTGCAGATGTACTTGAAGAAGAAATGCTGAAGAATCCGGCAAACTGGCAAAAGCACTATCACGGCAGCGAAAGTAAATTAAGGCTTGCAAGAAGGTACAGCTTCTCTGACAGGTGCAGATATTATCTGCCTAATGAAGAAGTAAAGAAGTCAATAGACAGATTGTTTATAAATTTACAGTCGACAACTATACCGTTGACACTAATAAGCCAGTATATGCCTATTCAGTATACCAAGGTCAGGAGCGGGCTTTTGAAAAATGATCCGGTAAGCCTGGCAAAAGACAGGGTTATAAATTGCATAGATGAATATTTGTATGGGACGAAAGCGTAAGGAGATAAATTGACACTCAATCGGCGTAGTGACCATAAGGGTGTTTTAAATATGATAGTGCTTGTTTTAATCGCCTTCGAAGCTATATCCGTTTTTAACGAGCAAAGGAAAGAAAAAGGAGCACTCAATTGCCGTGGTAGCTTAAGGATATGTTGATTTGATTTGAAAGCTGGTTTTATTCTGTGTCTTTGAGGGATTTTCGCTTTTGACTGCCCAAAATCGGCGGAAAAGTAGTCTTTGAAAATGGGACATTTTTCAGAGAGGATGACCAGCGTAAGCAGAAAAGTGTCGCATTACCTTATGAATGCCGCGGAGGCTTTCGAGTCAGTGAAAACCTTCGAATACACTTAGCGATATAAAAATATTCCTTTGGCAGTCGGAGCAAAGTCACCATCCGTGGTTCCATTGCTCCTAAAAATGACATCCTGTCATTTTTCCCGCATTGTCTGTTTTTCTATCGAGTGTATTGGAAAAGCTTTTCAGAGGCTTATACTGCAATATTAGATGAATAGTCATCCAGAAACCGTTTTTTGACAGGACGCTTGGAGGCGCTGATGAGTATAGCAATAATAAAGCCCTACAAAATAAATATAAACTAGCGCCTTGTAACAGAATTTGTTTATAGAAGTAGAGCATAATAATTTGAGGAAATGTATTTAAACAGTAAACAAAATTGATTTAATATAAAAATATAAAGGTTAATAAAAAGGAGGATATACAATGGGAGATAATGAAAAATTTAGAATTGCAGAAGACAGCATAGACCCAAGTAAAGTGCCTTATAGAACATTGTATACAGGTGCTAAAATACCGGCTGTCGGACTTGGAACCTTCGGTTCGGATCATGTTCCGGCAAAGGAAGTGGCTGAAGCGGTAAAGGGTGCTATTTCCATAGGCTACAGGCATATTGATTGCGCATCGGTCTATGGAAATGAAGATGTTATCGGAGAAGTTCTTAAAGAAGTATTGGATTCCGGATTAGTGAAAAGAGAAGAATTATGGATTACATCAAAGTTATGGAATGACATGCATGGAGACGGAGATGTACTTATTTCCTGCGCAAAAACACTTAAAGATTTAAAGCTTGACTATCTGGATTTGTATCTAATTCACTGGCCTTTCCCGAATTACCATCCTCCAAAATGTGATGTGACTTCGAGAGCGCCGGATGCAAAACCATATATTCATGAAAACTACATGAAGACATGGAGACAGATGGAAAGACTGGTTGATATGGGGCTTGTAAGGCATATAGGCACATCAAATATGACGATACCGAAGATGGAGCTTGTATTAAGAGATGCAAGGATTAAGCCGGCTTGCAATGAGATGGAACTTCATCCGCATTTCCAGCAGCCTGAATTCTTTAAATACATTGTAGATAACGGTATTGTACCAATTGGATACTGCCCTATAGGTTCACCAAACCGTCCTGAGCGCGACAGAACTCCGGAAGACACAGTTGATATAGAAGATCCGGTAATAGTTAAAATTGCTGAAAACCATGGAATACATCCGGCAGTAGTTTGTATTAAATGGGCTGTACAACGCGGACAGGTACCGATTCCCTTCTCTACAAAGAAGAAAAATTACTACAGCAACCTACTGGCTGCTGTTACTGATCCTCTTACTGATGAGGAAATGAAGATGATAGAGGGAATTGATAAAAATTGCCGTCTCATTAAGGGACATGTATTCTTATGGAAGGAAAATCAAAGCTGGGAAGATCTCTGGGATGTGGATGGAAAGATAACACCTCCGTAAGATTAAAATGATCGATACTTATAAAATATAAGAGTGGAGAATATTCCACTCTTATATTTATATGTTTTGTATACTCTTGACATCTTTTGGCGTGTATGAATATAATATAATAACTAAATTAACAATAATATTATCTGTATAATGCGATGAAGAAGAAAAGTAAGCAATTTATTCCATTAAAGAGAGCCGGGTCTGGTGTAAGCCGGTATGGAGATTTGCTGAATCAGGCTTCCGAGCATCAGACTGAAGAAAGGCGTATTTAATAAAGCGCCAAGTAAGTCTGACGGGTATCTTCCGTTAAAAAGATGTGGCATGTGTATGCTTAATGCATATGCTGATAAAGTGGGCATGGCCAAATTAGGTGGTACCGCGGAAGTTTACCTTTCGTCCTAAATTTAAGGACGGAGGGTTTTGTTTTATATTCATAAAGCAATGAAGGTTATATAGGAGACTAAATTAGATTATCATATAAATAAATATTGTTTGAACATGAAAGGAGATAATTATGTCTGGAGTAGTTAGAACAAGATATGCCCCGAGTCCTACCGGATATATGCATATCGGCAATTTAAGGACGGCTCTGTATGAATACCTTATAGCAAAGAAGAATAACGGAAAATTTATTTTAAGAATAGAAGATACTGACCAGGAAAGATACGTGGAAGGTGCAGTTGAAGTTATTTATAAAACGCTGAAAACAGCAGGAATAAAACATGATGAGGGGCCCGATATCGGAGGAGACTACGGACCTTATATACAAAGCGAAAGAAAACATATTTATTTGGAGTACGCGAAGAAATTAGTAGATAATGGTAATGCTTATTATTGTTTTTGTACTAAAGAAAGGCTTGCAGAGTTAAAAGAAAAGCAGGAATCTGAAGGCAAGGCATTTAAGTATGACCGTTGCTGCCTTAATCTTACTCCTGATGAAATTGAAACCAGGTTGAAAAACGATGAACCATATGTAATCAGGCAAAAGATGCCTGACACAGGAACAACTACATTTACAGATGCTGTTTATGGAGAAATTACAGTTGATAACAGTGAGCTGGATGATCAGATATTGATAAAGTCCGATGGCCTTCCTACATACAATTTTGCAAATGTAGTAGATGACCATCTTATGGGTATAACTCATGTTGTAAGGGGTAACGAGTATCTTTCATCCACTCCTAAATACAATCTTCTTTATCAGGCATTTGGGTGGGAAATTCCTGTGTATATACATTTACCTCTTATACTTAAAGCTTCAGGAGAAAAATTGAGCAAAAGGGCTGGAGATCCATCGTTTGAAGACCTTTTATCCATGGGATATCTGCCTGAGGCAATCATTAACTATGTGGTGCTCCTTGGCTGGAGCCCGGGTACCAATCAGGAAATATTCAGTCTGAAAGAGCTGGAGCAGATTTTTGATATAAAAGGAATAAATAAATCACCATCCATTTTTGATATGAATAAATTAAACTGGTTCAATGGCGAATATATAAGGAAAATGAATCCGGATGATTTTCATGAATTAGTAAAGCCTTATTATGAAGGAGTAATAACCAATAGTTCCATAGATTTAAAAAAGATTAGTGCATTAATGCAGGTGAGAACAGAGGTATTGTCTGCAATTCCTCAAAATATTGATTTCTTTGAAAAATTGCCCAAATATGATAAAGAGATTTACGTACACAAGAAAATGAAGACTAACGAAGAAATTTCGCTTAACAGTTTAAAAGCTTCAGTTCCTGTTTTGAAAAGCATAGAGAACTGGGATAATGACACGATATATAATGCGCTTGTAGAATTGGCACAACAGCTTGGACTAAAAAACAGTCAGGTACTCTGGCCTGTAAGGGTGGCATTGACTGGTAAACAGGCTTCACCGGGAGGCGCCAGCGAAGTTGCAGAGATTTTAGGAAAAGATGAAACTCTTGCAAGGATTAATATAGGCATTGAAATGCTAAGCCAAAATTAATGTTGTATCGATGATTTAATAAGAAATATGAAAATACATGATATTAATTCAGAGTAGTTGAACGAGCGTATCCAGTATATTTAGCTAATAGGTTCAATGCAAAGCGGATTTTATATAAAGAAAAAATGAATGGAGGAGCATGGTAATGAGTGAAATAGAAAAACCGATCAATCCTGATGAGGAATCAAACAATGATAATATAAAAAAACCGGCAAATTTTATAGAAGAAGCCATAATAAATGATTTGGCTGAAGGACGCTACACAAAGGTTCACACACGTTTTCCGCCTGAACCGAACGGATATCTCCACATAGGACATGCAAAAGCAATATGCATTGACTTTCTTACGGCGCAAAAGTTCGGGGGAGTAACAAACCTGCGTTTTGATGATACCAATCCGGTAAAAGAAGATGTAGAATATGTGGATTCAATTCAGGAGGATATACACTGGCTTGGCTTTGATTGGGACGACCGTTTGTATTTTGCTTCGGATTATTTTGAAAAAATATATGAGTATGCCGAAGAACTCATAAAAAAGGGAAAAGCTTATGTTGATGATTTGAGCATTGATGAAATCAGGGAATACAGAGGTACTTTAACAGAACCGGGTAAAGAGAGCCCATATCGTAACCGTACAATAGAAGAAAACCTGGATTTATTCCGCAGAATGAGAGCGGGAGAATTCCCTGACGGTTCAAAGGTTCTTCGTGCAAAAATCGACATGGCTTCTCCGAACCTGAATATGCGAGACCCTGTATTATACAGGATACGCAGAGTAAGCCATCACAAGACGGGCGACAAATGGTGTATTTATCCGATGTATGACTTTCAGCATCCGTTATCTGATGCTATAGAAGGAATAACCCATTCCTTATGCTCATTGGAATATGAAGATCATCGCCCTTTGTATGAATGGGTTATAGAAAACACCAGCGTACCGTCTAAGCCAAGGCAAATTGAGTTTGCAAGGCTTAACTTAAGCTATACTGTTATGAGCAAAAGAAAACTTCTTGAGTTGGTTAAAAATAATTATGTGTCCGGATGGGATGACCCCAGAATGCCTACATTATCCGGGCTAAGGAGACGCGGATATACTCCGGAAGCGATACGCGACTTTTGCTCTCGTATTGGTGTAGCTAAGGCTGACAGCATGATAGACATTGCTCTTCTTGAACATTGCGTGCGTGAAGATTTAAATAAAAGGGCACAGCGTATAATGGCTGTCCTGCGTCCGCTTAAAGTAATTATTGACAATTATCCTGAAGGTCAGGTTGAAGAGTTTGATGCAGAAAACAATCCGGAAGATCCCGGCGCAGGAACCAGAAAAGTGCCTTTCAGCAAGGTTATATACATTGAGCGGGATGACTTTATGGAAAATCCTCCGAAGAAATATTTCCGCCTGTTCCCCGGTGGTGAAGTCAGGCTTAAGCATGCGTATTTCATAAAATGCGAAAGAGTTGTTAAAGATGAGCAGACAGGTGAAATAATAGAACTGCATTGCACATATGACCCTGAAACGCGTGGAGGAAATGCGCCTGACGGAAGAAAGGTCAAAGGCACAATACATTGGGTATCAGCTGCCCATGCAGTGGACGCTGAAGTCAGACTTTATGATACGCTGTTCAATGTGCCGGATCCGGACAGTGTAGAGGGTGATTATAAGGAGTATTTAAATCCAAATTCACTGGAAGTACTTAAATCGTGCAAAATTGAACCAAGCGTTAAAGGAGCAGAAAAGGGAACACGCTATCAATTCCTGAGAATGGGATATTTCTGTATCGATACTGTGGATACAACTGATGAAAAACTTGTATTTAACCGTATCGTTGCCCTTAAAGATACCTGGGCAAAGATAGTTGGAAAGCAGGGGAACTAAGGATAGGAGATGCTTTTCGCTTAGACCGGCAAAAATCGGAGGAAAAGTCACATTTCAAAATGGGACATTTTTCAGAGAGGATGGCCTGCGTAAGCAGAAAAGTATCGCATTACCTTATGACTGCCGCGGAGGCTGCTCGGGTTTGTGAAAAGCTTCGATACACTTAACGATAGAAAAACATTCCTTTGGCGGTAGGAACAAAGGAGACGTCCGTGGCTCCGTTGTTCTTAAAAATGACATCGTGTCATTTTTACCGCGTCGCCTGTTTTTCTATCGAGTTGTATTTTGACATAATTAAATTTAAACATGAATTATATAAACCAAATGTAAACCACTTTCATAATATGTATTAATAATTATATTATGAAGGTGGTTTTATGTCTTTATTTCAAAATCCTGTACAGATTATAATACAGAGGAGAGTATCTCCTAATGGTAAAATAACTGTCAGTTATCCGGTAATAATCGGAATGATGAATCAGCAAGTGCAGCAGATCCTGAATTACAGAATAACAGCGCTAATTAACAATTTGGTTAACAGTCAGATAAATGAATATCTACAATCTGGTTACACGATTGACGATATAACGGCAGATGTTTTCACAGAGATAAAAAACAATCAGAGAGGAATTTTGAGTATTGCAGTACATGCATACTTTTTCCCTTATCCGGCAGCGCATGGGATAACAATAATACATTCAGCTACTTATGATACAAATACAGGACGTCAGTATATGCTTTCTGAATTATTCAAGCCGGGAAGTGACTATGTGAAGGTGCTTTCAGATAAAATCGGAGAACAGATAAAGCAGAGAGAGATACCGTTGATTAATGAGTATAAGGGTATAAAACCTGAACAGTATTTTTACATAGCAGATAAAACTATAGTGATTTATTTCCAACTCTATGATTTAACGCCATATGTATATGGATTTCCTATGTTTCCCATATCATTATATGATATTCAGGAACTTATACCTGAGGACGGAATTCTGTCCAGTTTGATTATCAATCAGTAAATTAAATGTTATTTCATACTGAATAATTATATTGCTATTTACTAATGCAAAATCATATCCGGTATTGTATAAAGCAGCCTTCTGATGATTATTCGATGCTATTTATTTAGTTTATTTGTCCTTTAAAATAATAAATGCATCATTGTATATAATAGAAGTATGGATTTTCAATTTAGCTATTGATATAATAACATAAGTCCACTTAAGCGGAAATTAATAATAAATATTAATTGTTATATTAATATTCAGTAAATTGAATGGCCGGGATATTTCAGACATAGAAGGCTTCTGATGTTCAAGTAATGTCCCGCTTATAATATTAAAAAATTGGAGGTATACCATGGATAAAGAAATTAAATACGATATAGTTGTAGCCCAGGATGGAAGCGGCAGGTTTACAACTATAAGCGAAGCTCTTGATTCTGTTAATGTATTTAACCAGAAAAGAGTGTATATATTTGTAAAGAAGGGCGTATATAAAGAAAAGCCCGTTGTTAAAAGTTATCAGACCAATGTTGCATTAATAGGTGAAGACAGGGATTCTACTATAATTACATATGATATAGGTGCAGGAACTTTAAGACCTGACGGGAAAAAAACAGGTACTTTTGGCACACCGACTTTTACTGTGCTTGCCGATGATTTCCGAGCGGAGAATATAACATTTGAAAATTCAACAGGACGAGGAAACGGACAGGCAGTAGCGTTAGATGTGGCAGGAGACAGAGCGGTATTTGTAAACTGCAGAATGCTGGGATGGCAGGATACTTTACTGGCAGGAAAGGGAAGACAATATTACAAAAACTGCTATATTGACGGGCATGTCGACTATATTTTCGGAGGAGCAACAGCGGTATTTGATGAATGTACCATAGTAAATAAAGACAGAGGATATATTACAGCGGCATCGACACCAAAAGACCAGAAGTACGGTTATGTATTTTTAAATTGCGATATTAAAGGAGAAACGGATGATGACTCCGTATACCTGGGTAGACCATGGAGACATTATGCGCATACTGTGTTTATAAATTGTAAACTGGGAGCGCATATAAAAGCAGAGGGTTGGCATAACTGGAAAGATGAAAGCAGAGAAGCGACTTCAAGGTATGCTGAATACAACAGTACAGGCCCCGGAGCTGCACCTGATAAGAGAGTTGGATGGTCAAAACAGTTAACTGATGAAGAAGCAGCTGAATATACTGTAGAAAATATATTTGATGGGTGGATTCCCGAATGAAATTATTTTTCATATCTGACATACACGGTTCATCCCATTATATGAAGCTGGCAATGAGGCGTTTTGAGAAAGAGCAGGCGTCCCATATAATAATGCTTGGGGATGCCCTTTACCATGGACCGAGAAATCCTTTACCTGAAGGCTATGATTCAAAAGAAACCGCTCAATTGCTAAATGAATATGCGCCTGTAATGATAGCTGTAAAAGGCAACTGCGACAGTGAAGTTGATCAGATGCTTATTGAATACCCAATGTTAAATGAGCAGTCCTTTGTTTTATACAATGACAGGAGGATTTTTCTTAGTCATGGACATAAGCATAATCCGGATAATCTGCCAAGCCTAAATAAGGGAGATGCATTTGCGTTTGGACATATACACATTCCTGTAGCTGAAAGTAAAAACGGAATTTATATATTGAATCCGGGCTCCATATCACTGCCGAAGGAAGGAAATCCAAACACCTATGCAGTACTGGAAGATGAGCGGTTTATAATAAAAGATCTTGAAGGCAATACTTTTAAAGAATTGAGAATGATTAATTCATAGTTGATGAGAGTTCATAGTTTAGAATTGGTGGTTTGTAATTCAATTTAACCACATAACTCTGAACCCGGAACTCTCACTTCTCATCCCTGAACTGATAATTTTCAAAAAAAACACTTGATTAAGTCAAGTGTTTTTTTATAATATATTCGAACATCCTACCAGGGACCAGTTCTTAATATTGTATATTAAGGTAGCAGGACACTTCTCTGCAAACGTGGGTCATCCTTGCTGAAAAATGTCCCAGTTGTTTAAGCAACTCATTCGCCTTACAAACAATGTTTATTCGCATCTGCGTTCATGGATGTGTAAGTCCCCGTCCGTAGGACCCTTACGTTCCGGGCAGAAATAAAGGCAACCGGAAAGGCTTCGTAAGTGGATAATTAGTAATTTATTTCATACAGCGTTACAATGTATAATTATTTAGTTATGTACAAGTATGGATACTGATAGAACTATATATAAATCTCTGAGGCTGCAGTATGAGCTTTTGAAAAGCTTCGTCAATACACTCGATAGAAAAACAGACGACGCGGGAAAAATGACACGATGTCATTTTTAGGCGCAACGGAACCACGGATGGTGACTTTGCGCCGACCGCCAAAGGAATGTTTTTCTATCGCCAAGTGTATTCGAAGGTTTTCACTGACTCGAAAGCCTCCGCGGCGATTGAGCGGTGATTTTTCCGCCGATTTTGATCGTTCAAAAGCGGCAAACCCTCAAAGCCTCAGAAAGAAACAGCTTTCATTAAACTAAAATTCTCAATCTGGAGCCTCTGCAGCGACTGAACGGCAGCTTTCCCTCCAACCTCACTTGCTCAAAGGCAGAAAAAACTTCGAAGGTTCTTATAACAAGCGCTATCAAAAAATTAAGCGAAAACTTCGAAGATACAAAATTAAATTGCAAACAAAAGAATCAAAGCTCCCATAGCTCCGCGGCGACTGGACCCTTTTACCTCCATTTTTGGTCACTCAAAAGCGGAAAAACTCCAAAGACACAGAATAAAAGCTTTTAAAAGAAAAGTCAAAATACTACAAAACATTTTAAAGTTTTAAAGCGAATGAGTGACAGATCAGAAAAATAACTTATCCGCTGTTTAAATATTCCATTTTCAAACGCAAAATTGATATATATTGGCTATTATTTGTAAAGTTTCTTATAAAATGACCGATATACTTTTTGAGTAGATAAAAAAGAAACAATAAAAATATATTTAGACAAAGAATATTGAGTTGAAATATAATTTTGTTAAGAGAATGTATAGGAAGGTGATTTTGTGGGTTCTACAAGTTCAACCGGCAGTGTTTTAAGCCAATATACCAGAATGATGAGATTAACAGGCCTTTCAACAGGTCTTGATACGGATTCTATCGTTCAGAGCCTTATGAGCGTTGAAAGACAGCCCTATGACAAATTGTATCAGAAAAAACAGCTTTTGGAATGGAAACAGGAAGCATACAGAGAGATTATATCTTCTTTGAATACATTTAAGACCAATTACTTCGATTATGTTAAGCCTGCCAATAATCTTTTATCTGCAAGCACTTTTAACAAGTACAAATCAACATCTTCAAATCCTGATGCTGTTACAGTAACGGGCAGTGCGAATATGTCATCAACATCGCATACAATAAAAGTGTCACAGCTTGCTACAGCTTCAAAAGCTGTGAGTATAGGAACAGTACAGGGCTCAGCTATTGGCGCTTCAGGTATTGTCATAGATTCTGAAAATAATTCAATAAATGTTATGTACGACGGCGAGACAAAGGTAATAAAACTTAATGAAGGTACATATTCGACTGCAGAAGACTTTTTAATCGGGAGCGGTATTCAGAGCAAATTAAACAGCGCTTTCGGAGATGGGGCAATACAAGTTAAGGTTGTTGACGGTAAATTGCAGTTTGAGTCCACCGGAGTTATTAAGTTTATGGAAGTTGACGGTGATTCTACTTTGTCTGCCATGGGCATAAGTAATAATGCGGTAAGCAGTGGTGTGAGCAGTGATTCATCAAATAAGATAAGCCTTAGCGATACCATGGAGACAGTCAGCAGCAAGCTTGGTGGTACGGGCATCATATTTGATTCTGATTCTATTACGATACAAATTAATGGTAAAGATATAGTTATAAATAAAAGTGATACATTAAGTACCGTAATCAGCAGAATTAATACAAGCGGAGCAGGAGTAAAGATATCATACAGCCAATTTTTGGACAAATTCCAGATTGTTTCGGAAAAAACAGGGACTGTAGATATGCAGCTGAACAGCAACGGGACAAACTTTTTCCAGGCATTAAAGCTTACTTCTGAAGACAGCGCAACGATATCAAACGGACAAAACGCTAAATTTATATTGGACGGGATGGAAGCAGAAAGAGAAGAAAACATCTTTACTATTGACGGAGTTACTTACGAACTGAAAAAAGCAGATAACACATTAACTACAATTACGTTGGAGATTGATGTGGATTCAATATATAATACGATAAAGAGTTTTGTCGATGATTATAATACTCTTATAGATAAGCTTAATACTAAGATTAGAGAAAAATATGACCGTGATTACCAGCCTCTAACCGAGTCTCAGCGTGAGGAAATGACTGAAGATGAGATAAAATTGTGGGAAGAAAAGGCTAAGACGGGTATACTGCAAAATGACAGCATAATTTCTAGAATTTTAAGTGATATGAGAAATGCCATTTATTCAGCTGTAAAAGATGCAGGCATAACGATTACTGATATTGGAATTACTACAGGAAGTTATAATGAGAGAGGTAAGCTGCACATAGACGAGACAAAATTGAAGACAGCTTTGAAAACAAATCTAGATCAGGTAGTTAAATTATTTACCAGTACATCAAATGCTACTGATGCAAAGGAAAAGTATAATGCTCAGGGAATTGCTGCAAGGTTCTATGATATATTAAATCAAAATATCGGTTTTGTTAACGGTGATAAAGGAACCCTTCTTAAATTAGCAGGTAAGGTTGGAGATTCTACAGAGTATGACAATACTCTTTATGAACAAATTAAATCATATAAGGATAAGATGACCAATTTGTACCAGAAGCTTATTGAAAAGGAAAAATATTATTACGATATGTATTCGAAGCTTGAATCTTATATGACAAAAATGAATATCCAGAGTTCATGGCTGTCATCACAGCTGGGGTATTAGTTCTACGTAACAGAATTAGTTTCCGGAAGTGGAGCACAACAACTATGGAAGTGAATTTTTATATGTGAAAATTTGGAGATTAATCATATAAAAGCGTAAAAATTTGTATAAGATTTATAAAAAATTCACAAAAAAATTGTCTAAAAAAATAAAAAAACTATTAAAGTTATAAGGAATTATAACGATATATATATTGTAAGAAATACCGGCCGGTCTTAAAATATGATAAACGGCAAATGTGAATTTAAAGTTGCCGTTTGTCTGATATATAAAATTACTAAAAATACGGGAAAGGATTCCCAAACAAAAATCAAGGAGGATGAATTTAATGAGAATTAATCACAACATTTCAGCTTTGAACGCTCATCGTCAGTTACTGACAAACACAAATTCAGCTACAAAATCAATGGAAAAGTTGTCATCTGGTTACCGTATCAACAGGGCTGCAGATGATGCTGCAGGATTGTCAATTTCAGAAAAAATGAGAGGCCAGATCAGAGGTCTCGAACAGGCACAGAGAAATGCACAGGACGGTATTTCTTTGGTTCAGACATTTGAAGGTGCTTTGAATGAAGTATCTGATATGCTCGGAAGATTGAAAGAACTTGCTGTACAGAAAGCTAACGGAACTTACCAGTCAGCAGATAAGAGCAACATAGATCTGGAAGCTCAACAGCTTGTAAACGCAATGAACAATATTTTCGACAAAACTACATTCAACGGTGTTACTATGACTGCTGGTGCTACCATCGCTATGGGTCATGACGGAACTGATACTTTGAAGATTGCTGGTATAACAAAACCAAGCTTCGCAAGTACAGATGTAGATAATGTAAAAACTATCGAAACCCATATTGATGCAATAAATAAGATCAGAGCTCAGTACGGAGCATACCAGAACAGACTTGAACACATGGTTAACAACATGAGCACAACTACAGAAAACCTCACAGCTTCTGAATCACGTATACGTGACGTTGATATGGCTCAGGAAATGATGAATTATACTAAGTTGAACATCCTTACTCAGTCAGCTCAGGCTATGTTGGCTCAAGCTAACCAGACACCACAAGGAGTTCTGCAGTTACTCAGGTAATTACCTATAATGCATGCAGAAGAGTCAGAGAAGTTACTTCTCTGGCTCTTTTTAGTAAAAGCCATATTTAAAGTATAAATTTTTACTTCTATATTTGTTTACATAATTAGAGGAGATTAATACTATGAATTTATCTGCTTGTATCATAGTAAAAAATGAACAGGAAAATATTATAACATGCCTGGAAAGCCTTAAACCAATTGTTTCACAAATAGTAGTGGTAGATACGGGTTCTGATGATGATACCGTTAAAATTGCAAAATCCTGTGGTGCCGAAGTATATTACTTCAAATGGGTTGATGATTTTTCAAAAGCACGTAATTACGCAATATCAAAGGCGAAAGGTAAATGGATAATTTCAATTGATGCAGATGAGTATATTGAGGATGAATGTAAAAATAATATACTGACAGTTATAGATATAGCAGAGAAAGATAAGTCAGATGTAATAATTACGAGTGTAGTTAATTATGAAAAAAATGACAGCAGTATTACAAATTCCAGCATAGTTACACGAATATTCAGGAATGATCCTGATATTTTATTTGAAGGCCCTATTCATGAAAATTTAGTGCATAAATCAAGGAAAATCAGATATTTGGACGCTTCTAAAGAGATACGTTTTATACATACCGGATATACGGCTGATATTGTAAAGTCTAAGAAAAAATCTGAAAGAAATCTTAATATATTATTGAAACAACTGGATAAGAACCCCGAAAACAGTGACTTATGTTTTTATATTTCCGAAGCATATATAATGGCCGGTGACTATGAAAATGCTATTAATTATGGATATAAAGTAATTGAATATAACAATGGCAAAATATTCGGGATAAAGCAGAAAAACTACCTGAATATGCTGGAACTCATGCTGAGAATTAAGTATCCGACTGATAAATACAAGGAGATTGTAAAAAAAGCTTTGATTGAATGCCCTGAATTTGCTGATATATATGCATATCAGGCAAAATTGTTTGACGATGAAAAGCGTTCTTATGATTTGATAGAATCATATGAAAAAGTTATACAATATTCAGAATCGTCAGTAAAATACCAGTCCTCAATAGTTTATAACATTGAAAATATATATACCTTGCTGGGAATTCAATATTACAGAACCGGGCAGGTAAATAAATGCGTATCCAGCTTTACTAAAGCCCTGAAGTTAAATAAGTTTATATATCCTTCATCACTGGGCTTAATTTCAATTGCTGCAAAAACAGAGCAACCGGATGTTATTTATGACTTTTTGCAAAAGCTGTATGATTACACTGATAAAGATGATTTGAAGTATCTTTTAAACGTGAGTCTCAATACGGGATGCCATGAACTTGCAGAAAAGTATCTGAAAAGGTTGAAAACCCTTTTTTATATGCATCTTGACAGTGAAGAAGCACAATTATTTCTATTGAACGGTAATTATTATGAAGCTGCAAAAAAATATCGTGCTTTATATCAAAAAGAGAATAAAGATATATATGCAGTTATGTGTATAGTAGCGGCACACTTGTCAAATCAACAGAATTTGCTGTCCGAAATATCTGCAAAATCAAAGGCCTCCTTTGTAAAATTTATAAATTTAATAAATGATGAAAACGGAAATATTGAGCCTTTGTCTGACGAGGACAGAAAGGATTTTATGGAAATAATTGATAAATATATCATGCTTTCAAGATTAGATAAGCTGCCGGATTATTTAAACCTGTTGATTAGATTAAACATGATTTTTGAAGCGGCGGACATTGCATACAATCGTGAGAAATATGATTTAGTACTTGACCTTTATGGCAAGTTGAATGAAATGGAATATGACAAAACAGATGAGGAAATGGCTGCTATTTTATTTAAAATAGCCGATTGCCTATATAAGACCGGCGATGAGGCTTTTGCCTTAGACTTTCTTGATGATGCTCAAAAGCTGAATCCAAGAGATTACCGAATATACGAGTTGGGAATTACAATTTGCAGAAAACTCAGCAATCGTGAGAAGGAATTGGAATTTGCAAATGCCGGTATCAAATATTTCGATGACTCAAATTTTTTTAAGTCATCTCTAACAAATGCATTTAGCAATAATTGAGAGTAACTTAAACGTAATGTTTAATAATTGTTGATAATTAATATGCGTAAACAACTTGAAAAACATTGATTTAACAAGAAGATATCAAAGTTTATCATTTTATATGATGTTATTGAATTTAAATTTTGGATTAACTGGAAAAATATTATCATAAAATTATGATTTTATTCTACGATATACTATATATAACGACAGAAATGTGGTAATGTTGACATGAATTTAGGGTTATTGTATCCTTTTATTGCATAGTTATAAAATCCATTCTATATCAATGTAAATCATAAAAAAATTTTTAAAAAGAGGATGAAGATGAGAAAATACTTACGTAATCAAATACTCGAGATTTTACCTACCATATTAGAGGGTGTTGAATATGCAAATAATTCAACATCAAACAATGCATTGACAGTATTAAATGACTGCATTGACGGTATAAAAGCTATTTCAGATACATTAAAAAACAATCTTTCAGAACAGCGATTTAAAGTTTATGATGAGTTGTTGAATGGTTTAGAAGAATCATTAAAAGCAGTAATTGAATCAATTTCCAATAGTTCTGTGTTTTTGCTTACAGAAAGAATAAAAAAATTGTTGAGCAGATTTGAAATAGAATTAATAAATGAACCTGAAATAAAAATTGAAATATTGTTTTTGCCTTATAAAGCTTCCATGTGGGACAGCTTGGAAAGTATTTGGCTTGCGGCGAAAGATGATCCGCAGTGTGAATGTTTTGTTATGCCCATACCCTACTATGACAGGAAACCGGATGGCAGTTTCGGGGAATTGCATTACGAAGGTGATCAGTTTCCTGAATATGTGCCGATTACCCATTATGAAAATTATAATATCAGTTTTTGCAAACCGGATATTATTTACATACATAATCCATATGACGGATACAATTATGTAACTTCTGTAGACCCACGATATTATTCGGATAGATTAAAACAATATACTGATATGTTGGTATATGTGCCATATTTCTTCGTTGGAGGGAAGATGCCGGATTCCCATCTTGATCTTCCTGCTTATAAGTATGTGGATAAAATTATTGTTCAGTCTGATAAAGTAAAGGAACAAATGAAGAAATATTTGCCTGAAAGCAAGATTGTGGCTTTGGGTTCTCCAAAAGCTGACAGAATGATATATCTTGATGAGCATAAGCCGAAAATACCAAAATATTGGACCGATATTATCAAAGATAAGAAAGTGGTTATGTTCAATACAAGTATTTCAGGACTTTTGCAATACAATGAAAAAACTTTAGAAAAGATAAATTATGTATTTGATTGCTTTAAAAACCGAAATGATGTTGTTTTGCTTTGGCGTCCGCACCCTTTGATAAAATCAACGCTAAAATCTATGCGTCCGGAACTTTTACCTAAATATGAAGCATTAGAAAATAAATTCGTTAATGAAAAGATAGGAATTTTGGATACAACACCGGATATTAATGCATCGGTTGCGATTAGCGATGCATATGTAGGTGAGGCAAGTTCATCTGTGGTATCGTTGTTTGGCGTAACGGGTAAGCCAATATTTATTACACAAATGATGATTAATGAGGTTCCGGCAAAAGAAGATAGATTATCAGTCCATTTTTGGAGCTGCTATAGAGAGGATAATGATATATGGTTTGTAAGTTCACCATACAATTCATTATGCAAAATGGATGTTAATACCGGTAAAGTTGATATTATTAAAACTATTGACAATAATCTATTGGGAGAATTGCAATATCGTGATGTAGTAAAAATTAATAATGAAATTATCCTGCAGCCAAGTAATGCTCAAAGCATAGTAAGTTATAATATGAAAAATGATAAAATAAAAAGAATAGAATTCAATTCTGCAATGTCTTGGGGCAACTTTAGCGGAATGATAAAATACAATAATGACTTGTTTATGAAGCCTAGTCGTTATCCTACTATATTACAGTACAATATTGAATCAGGAACATGCTGGTATCATTATGAACCTATATTGGAATTAATCCAATATGTTAATAATTATGGTTTTATATTTGGACGAGGCGCGTATGTGAATAATAACATAATGTTAATGCCTCTTATAAACACAAATAAAGTACTTGAGTTTAATATGGATAATTACAATTATAAATTGCATGAAGTGGGTTCAAAAGGTTGTAATTATAACGGAATTGAATTTGACGGCAAGGATTACTGGCTTATACCTTATGAAAGCTCATATATAGTTAAATGGAATTATGAAACCGGTGAATACACTGAGTATAATAATTATCCGGCAGGCTTTAAAACAGACGCTAATAAATACATGAGACAGTATTGCTATTTTACTCAAATTGTAAATTGCGGAAAGTTTATGCTAGCATTTCCTTTACATGCAAATATGATAGTTAAAATTGACATTGCTACAGGGGAAATGAGTGAATTTAAGCTTGATGTTGCATATAACGAGGGTGAACGTAAAAACTGTTATTATTCTGAACAGAGTAATTATTACTTTGCTCAGAAGTTTGATGATAATACTGTTATTGCACTGACATCATATGATAATACTTTATTGTTTATAGACATGCATACAGGAAAGACCCGTAAGATGCCGGTGAGGATTGATGAAGAGGATTTAAAAAGTTTATCAGAATCGATGAGATGTATACAGGAAGAATATAATGATGATTATATTGCATATCGGTTTGTTGAAAATTTAAATTATACATTAGATGAATTTTTAAATGATTTAGTTAATGGTAATTGTATCGGGCATACCAAAGCAAATCAGAAAAAAGCATATTCTATGATTATTAAGAATCTTGATGGCGCTTGTGGCAAAAAAACCCATGAATACATGAAAGAGATTGTGAAATTATGAGACATATGCTGGATGCACGTGCAGGTGTTACTATTTATGCGTCAACAGGGATGATTGGTTTTAACCAGCCGGACAGAATGTCAACCTTACATTTTTATCATGCGGTAAAAGGTGACAGCATAAGACTTCTTGATGACAACTACTATTTTAATGTTGCGACTTATTCGTTGGATTTTGATGACAAGTATATATACACATATTCATATCAGGAAAATGAAAGTTGGACCACCTATAGAGGAGACCTTAGAGGTGATACATACAGAAAAGGGGTCTACATTTTTGAAGAGGAAGTCTTTTTCAGGATATGCCTAAAGCGAGCTGATGGTAAAGACTTTACTGAATATGAAGCAGAACGCATAAATGAAATATTGCTGTTTGAAACATCATATAAGGATGAATATATACCAAAAAAATGTTTTGAAGATGAAATTATAAAAACTGCTGCTGATGTTAAAAAGTTTAGAAATAAAAATTCTGTCGTTCTAGGATTGCTTACTGATTCTCATTATACTGTTAATGGTACATGGCATGATACAGCATATAATATAAGTGCAGTTCATTCTATTTCGCCATTTGATGCAATTGTTCACCTTGGTGATTTGACAGATGGTATGGTGCCTAAATCTGTGACACGCGATTATGTAAATATAATAATAAATGACTTGAAAAAGACAAATGTACCTTTGTATATAGCCATTGGGAATCATGATACAAACTATTTCAGGGGCAATAAGGAACCATTTACAATTCAGGAACAATGTGAGATATATTTGAAGAATAATTGCCTGCATGCAGAGAGGGATATGGACAAGCCGTATTATTACGTAGATTTTAATGATATAAATTTACGCAGCATATTTCTTTATTCATTTGATTATAACGAGAATGTGCGGTATGGTTTTCCATCAGAAGAGATTTTATGGCTTGATAAGGTTCTCTGTAATACGCCTGATAATTATAAAATAGTGGTATTCAGCCATGTGCCGCCCCTTGCTGAAATTCATTACTGGAGTAATGAAATAAGAAATGGTAATGAACTGATTGAAATATTAGAAAAGCATTCTGATAAAGTTATGGCTTATATACATGGGCATAATCATGCTGATCAGATTTATACCAAAAGGAAATTTCCTATAATTTCGATAGGTTCTACTAAGATAGAATATTTCGAAGATAAAAAGCCGGAGGGTGCATTAACGCCAAAACGTAAATTGAATACGCTATCTCAGGATTTATGGGATGTACTTATTATAACTCCGTCGGAAAACAGGATTAATCTGTTAAGATTTGGAGCAGGTGAGGACAGAACTATATATTGTTGAGTATATTTACCGGGCAGGAAGTGAAAAAACGCATGACAAAGTCAGACGGACAGCATATAAAGCTTGGAGTTATCGGGACAGGACGTATTGCAAATAGGTTTATTCGAGAAGTTGAATTTGTTAAAGGAATAAAAGTTACAGCTGTATATAATCCGCATTTAAATAGTGCGGAGATTTTTGCACAAAGGCATGGTATTAATACGTATACAAATGATTTGAATGTGTTTTTAAGGAATATAGATGCCGTATACATTGCCTCCCCTCATGATACTCATTACGAATATGCCAAATCATCGCTTATTAATGGCAAGAATGTTCTTTGTGAAAAACCTTCAGTGTTAAAAAAATATCAGGCAGAGAAACTTTTTAATATAGCCGAAAAATATGGGCTTGTTTTTATGGAAGCACTAAAAACAGCGTATGCGCCCGGCTTTTTGCAACTAATAAAAGAAGCGAAAAGCGGTAAAATTGGTGAAATACGGGATGTGGAGTCATGCTTTACAAAAATTACCGATACATCTTTGCGTGAACTTGCCGATATAAAGTATGGAGGCAGCTTTACAGAACTTGCAAGTTACACGCTGCTTCCAATTATCAAGTTGCTGGGAACTGAATATATAGGTATTCGTTTTGACAGCTTTACAGCCCAAAACGGTGTTGATGTTTATACCAAAGCATATTTTAAGTTTAAAAATGCAGTTGCAACTTCAAAAACAGGCCTTGGTGTAAAATCAGAAGGGCAGCTTATAATATCGGGTACATGCGGATATATAAGAGTTGACGCACCATGGTGGAAAACTCAGACGTTTGAAGTTTGTTTTGAAGATATGTCAAAAAACGAGAAATACGCATATGACTTTAAAGGTGATGGCCTAAGGTATGAAATAAATGATTTTGTATCGGCTATAAAAAACAGAAGCAAACCTAAGCTGTCGGCGCATGAAACTATTGCTATGGCAGAGATTATGGAAAAATTCTTAGAGCAAAGGAAGTAATGAGGATACGGATGTAGACAAATAAATTAAAATCATAAAATTTTTATAGATTTTGTTATTTGACGGAAAGGAATGACTATATTTGAAAGTTTGGGCACACCGGGGAGCATCTGGGTACGCTCCTGAAAATACGCTGCCCGCGTTTGCTTTAGCTGTCGAACAAGGTGCGGATGGAGTGGAACTTGATATTCAGCTTACGAAAGATGGCCAGATTGTGGTTATTCACGATGAAACCATAGACCGGGTCAGTAATGGCAGCGGATGGGTCAAGGATTATACCCTTTCTCAACTTAAAAAGTTTAATTTTAACAAAACATTTCCTGAATACGGATTTGTTACTATACCCACTTTAGAAGAAGTTTATGACCTACTAAAAGATACCGGGCTAACTGTTAATGTTGAACTAAAAACAAATACCATATTTTATCGTGATATTGAAGAAAAAGCTTTAAAAATCACAGAAAAAATGAATATGTTGGATAGGGTGATATATTCATCATTTAACCATTATTCAGTGATAAAAGTGAAGGAACTGGCAACAAATATAAAAACAGCCTTTTTATGTTCACGTGAAATTGCCAATATTGCTGAGTATACTAAACAAAATGGGGTCAATGCGTTGCATCCATCTGCAGATATTCTGAGATATCCCGGGCTGATTCAAAGCTGCAAGAAAGAAAGAATTGAGATAAATGTTTGGAATGTTCGCGATGCTGATGTGGAGTTCTGCAGGGACAATGATATAGATACGGTTATAACTAATTTTGTGGACAGGACAAAAAGGATTATTGAAAGGAATTGAAAATGCTTAATGCAGATTGGTTTAATAGTTTGCAGGCAATAGTAAAAAATGTATATAACCACTTGCAGGATGATTTATCAAAAGAGATTTTTAAAAATAGGTTAATGTATTCTTTAACCGATGATTATGAGCATATAAGGAAAATTGTAAGAAAGACAGATGAAGTCAAGGAGATTAGAAGTATATTAGAGAGATTTAATGGTAATAAAAAGTTAATACTTGATGGCGCCGGAAGCATGGGCGAGCTTGTTTATAATTTGTTTCCGGGCGTTAAATGGTTGTGCTTTAGTGATAAAAAGGTGAGCAAAAAGGAATTCTGCGGATTACCTGTAATAAAAAGAGAACACGCAGTAAAATCATATCCTGATGCAGTATTTGTAATAACATCGTATACCTATGAAAAAGAAATATATAGAGAATTAATTGCGTTAGGTGTAAAGGCTGAAAATATTTTAAATATAGGAAGAAAACGAAAAGAGCAGGAAACCAGACAATATTTCAAAGAGCCATTCATTGAATATTCAGAAGATGAAGTTATTGTAGACGGTGGATGTTATAATGGCCAAACAATAAGTAATTTTTATGATAATAATAAAGGCATTGCTAAAAGAATATATGCTTTTGAGCCCGATTTAATAAACTATAACAATTGTAAGGTATATATAAATGAAAAGGGATATGATAATGTCCAGCTTTTTAATAAAGGATTATGGAATGAAAGTACCAGGTTAAAGTTTAATGCGGAACATGGCGAAGGTTCATCTGTTACTGATTCAGGCGCAGAAATTATTTATGTTACATCAATAGATGAAGCAATAAAAGAAGATGTTACTTTTATAAAATTGGATGTAGAAGGTTCAGAGTTAAATGCACTTATTGGTGCAAAAAATACAATAATGAAGAACAAACCTAAAATGGCAATATGCATTTATCATATAAAATCAGATATTTTAGAAATTGCGAGATATATTTTATCTTTACGTGAAGATTATAAATTATATATTCGACATTATTCTTTCGATAGCTTAGAGACAGTTTTATATTCTATATAAATTATGTCATTTAGTATATGAATTATCTGATATTAGCTTTATCCAGTAAAATAACATTTATCCTGTTGTTTTTTTAGAAACGCTAATGTTTTTTGCAACTGCTATTAAATTAACTGTAACAAGTGTTATGTAATTATAAATACTCTAAATAAAATGTAGTATTTTGACGGTATACAAATATTAAGCATTATGAATAAAGAGGGTTGATTTATGAACGATGAGCGTCTGGAGAGAAAAGGGTATAACTTTACAATGGACGAGCTTAGAAGAATTCAGTTGATTCAGTTGGAAATGCTGATTGAAGTTGACCGTATATGCAAAAAATGCGGTATAAAATATTGTATCGTTGCCGGAACATTATTAGGATCTGTCAGGCATGGAGGTTATATTCCATGGGATGATGACGCTGATGTATCCATGTTAAGGCCTGAATATGAGAAATTCAGAGAAGCATGCAAGACGGAATTGGACACAGAAAGATTCTATTTTCAGGATTATAAAAATACTCCCGGTTATAGGTGGGGTTATGGCAAACTCAGAAGGAAAGGCACAGAATTTGTACGGTTAAACCAGGAACATATGCCGTATGAGCAAGGCATTTTTATTGATGTGTTCCCTTATGATAATGTGCCTGATAATTATTTACTTCGTTGCATTCATAACTTTCATTGTTTTGTGTATAGAAAGATATTCTGGTCAGCGGTGGGAAGAAAAAGTGAAAAACTAATCTTAAGATTAATATACAGCATTTTGTATAAGATACCTGAAAAAAAGTTATATGAACGTTATGAGAAATTTATTGAAAAGAGCAACAGAAAGAAAGGTAAATTGATAAGGGTTCTTACTTTTCCAACTCCTAACAGAGTTTTTGGTTACGACAGAAGATGGTGGGAAGATTTAAGTGATAAGGTGTTTGAAGGATATATATTTAAGGGTGCCAGGGATTATGATGGGTATTTGTCATTTAAATATGGTGATTATATGACTTTGCCACCGGTTGAAAAGAGAAAAGTACATCCTGTTTCCAAACTCAAGCTTGTAGAGAATGATTTGATTCGTGAAAAGCTTTCCGGTGGCGCAAAAAATGATGTAAAATCAGAAATATATATATAGACTGAGAAGGGGGCTCGATGATGTCACATAAAATAATCGGATTTACTGCTGGAGCTTTTGACATGTTTCACGTCGGGCATTTAAATTTATTGAAAAATGCCAAGTCCCAATGCGATTACCTTATAGTGGGAGTCAACTCTGATGAGCTAATAGAATCATATAAAAAAAAGAAGGCAATAGTACCTTTAGAAGAACGAATGCAAATTGTCCAGGCTATCCGATATGTTGATGAGATTATTCCTGTTGATTCACTTGATAAGGAAATAATTTGGAAACAGAAACATTATGACCTTTTATTTATAGGTGATGATTGGAAAGGCAATGAACGGTGGATTCAAACTGAAAAAGTAATGGCAAAGCATGGTGTAAAAGTAATATATCTGCCTTACACAACAGGAACTACGTCAACTATGCTGCGTGAAAAATTAGAGAGCTATTAAATAAGAAGTAATGGTAAGTGTTTAAGTTAGGCGAAATCTGATTTAAAAAAGGTGATTAAGTTTAGCAATAAATACATATGTTAACCTAAAAGTTGATATAAAAGAAATAAGTTACTCAGCTATAAATTAATATTAGAAATTTTTGCTGTTAATATATATCATAACTCCAGAGAAAAATCCATTTTTTGTTTATATGGAATAAATTAAAATATAAATCTTAATTGGCAATTTTACAATTTGACATTTAGATTAATTAAAAAATTAGATTTATTTTAAAATAAGAATATTTATAAATTTCCTCCCTCTCATTTTATAGGTTTTTGTATACGAAAGGAGGTTAGCATGAAAAAAATAAAAGTACTTCATTTCCCAATAAGAAATAATATTGGTGGAGTTACACAGTATGCACTAAATAATTGGAAATACATTGATAAAGAAAGGTTTCAATTTGATTTTGCTACTTTAAGCAAAAATCTTGATTATGAAGATGAACTAATAAAACAAGGATGTAAAGTATTTCATATTTCATGTTATGCAGAAGATAATAAAACTCAATTTGCCAAGGAAATAAATCAAATATTGGATGAGAATTATGATGTAATTCATTTACACACATCTTATTGGAAAACTTTTTGTATTGAAGAAATTGCAAAGCAAAGAAAGGTTCCGAAAGTTATAGTCCATTCTCATAATACCATGGTAAATATAAATGATGAAAATGAGAGAATTAGGATATTAAAAATACACAATTTACAAAAAAGATGTTTTACATCAGATTTAGCAACCGATTTTTGTGCATGTTCTCAAATGGCTGCAGATTGGCTGTTTGGCGAGCAAATACCTAAGGATAAAATAAGAATAATGAAAAATGCTATTGATGTAGAAAAATTTTCTTACAATGAAAATGTACGTAATGAATATAGAAAAAAACTGGGGTTAGAAAATTGTTATGTCTTAGGCCATGTTGGAAGATTTGTATATCAGAAAAATCATGAGTTTTTAATTGATGTTTTTAATGAGGTATTAAAGAACATTCCTACTGCAAGACTTATGCTAATAGGTACGGGTGAATTAGAGATAGATATTCGTGAAAAATTAAATAAATATGGTATACAGGATAAAGTGCTTTTTTTGGGTAAGTGTAACGATGTAAACTATTGGATGCAGGCAATGGATTTATTTCTATTGCCATCAAAGTTTGAAGGTTTGCCGATTGTTTTAATTGAAGCACAGTCAGCAGGATTGAAATGTTTAGCAAGTGCAAATATTTCACGAGAGGCAGCGATTACTGATAATATTGAGTTTATTCCTTTAAATGGTGATGAATGGATTAAAAGTATTATACGTTATTCTAAAGGATATGAAAGAAAAAATCTTAATGATGTTATAACAAATGCGGGATACAATATAAGGTACCAAGTTAGAGAATTAGAGAACTTGTATGCCGGAATATAGCTATAAATTAAAATACAAATAAATGTAGCTCTAATATCTGAAAACAGGTAATTAAATATGACATTTGGTGAAAAATTATGATAAAAGTAAGTGTAATTATTCCAATATATAATTCAGAAGCGTACTTAGAGAAATGCTTACAAAGCGTAATAAATCAAACACTAAAAGAAATTGAATTGATTTGTGTAAATGACGGTTCTACGGACAATTCACTGGAAATACTCCAAAGGTATGCTTTAAAATATAATAATATTATTGTTATTAATCAAGAAAATTGTGGTGTGGGTAAGTCAAGAAATAAAGGAATTGATATAGCAAAGGGAAAATTTGTTGCCTTTATGGATGCTGATGACTTCTATCCGGATTATGATGTTCTGGAATGTTTATATAACAGTGCAATTGAGAATGATGTACACATATGCGGTGGTTCCCTGAGTATGTTAAAAGGTGAAAAAATAATAAACGATTATTATGGATGGCTTCAAGATTTTACTTTTGAATCTGATTGTATAATGAATTATTTTGAATATCAGTTTAGCGCCGGTTTCACTAGATTTATTTATAACTTAGATTTTTTGAAGAAAAATAATTTATATTTTCCCCCATATTCCATATACGAAGACCCTCCATTTTTTGTGAAATCTATGGCTTGTGCCCATCGTTTTTATGCAATGAAAAAATTTACATATTGTTATAGAGTAGGGCATAAAACTGCCTCTTTATCATTGAAAAAGACTATTGATTATGCAAAGGGTGTTTTAGACGTACTGAATATATCAAAAGAATATAGGTTTGATAAATTACATACTATTGTTGTTAATAAAATTCACGAAGTTGTTTCTCCTGCTATTTATAAATATGTAGCAGAAGGCAATATGGAGCTGTTGGAACTTCTCAATAAAATAAATAACTCAATAGACCATAAGTTACTCAATCAGGAGAATGAAATGCCTACTGATTTATACCTATTAGATTATCAAAGCATAGTACGTTATGTTGAGCAGAATAGAAAGAAAGAAACTGAATTTATTAATACATTAAAAAAATATAAAGATATAGTAATTTTTGGCGCTGGTAGAGTAGGAATGGATGTAGCCGAATATTTGAAATGCATTGACGGTATTAACATAATTTGTTTTGCAGTATCAAAAAAAGCAGATAATCCCGATGAACTTAACGGAATACCTGTAAAATGTGTTAAAGATATAACACAGTATAAAGAGAGTGCTTTGGTACTTATAGCGACATACAGCGGCCTTCATAAAGAAATAAAAGATATATTGAATCAACTGGATTTTAAAAATATTTTACCGATAGATTTTAATGAATTCCAATTGTATGAAGGGAAAATGAATAATAAAAAATGAGTTAAGTAAGAAAAATGTAGCATTAAATAAAATATGAAGTACACTGCTATTTGTTGGTTCAATAAAAATAAAAACAAAGGATATGGATGTAATTTCTGAGGAGAATAAAGGAGAATATGCATGCCAGAAGTTTCGATTATTGTTCCTGTTTATAATGTAGAACTGTATCTTGATAAATGCATACAGAGCATAATAAATCAAACATACAATGATATTGAGATTATTTTAATTAATGATGGTTCTACTGATAATTCAGGAACAAAATGTGAAAAGTGGGCACAAGCAGATAGTAGAATTAAATATTTACAGAAAAAAAATGAAGGATTAGGACCTACAAGAAATCTGGGAATTATGTTGGCTTCCGGGAAATATGTTGCGTTTGTAGATTCTGATGACTGGGTTTCACATGATTTTATTGAAAAAATGATTAAAGCTGCAAATGAACATGATTGTGATTTAGTTATATGTAATTATTATAAGTTTGATAACGATACAGGAATATGTACTACTAAGCATAATTATTTAAATACGGAAAGTGGAATTGTTAGTAAATATGATGTGTTATCCATGCAGGATACCAGTATTTGGCGAGTGCTATGTAAAAAGAATATTTTTATAAATAATGAAATATTGATGCCTGCGTTGCCATATGAAGATTTAGCGGTATTTGCTTTTTTGGTATCAAATTGCGAGAAAATCACATATATTGATAAACCGCTCTATTATTATAGGACAAAACGTGAAGGAAGCATAATGCAAGACTATACAAAAAGATTATATATGGCAGATGTTTTAAAGTATCTTTGTAATTATTTTATACGAAATGGCAGCTTTGCAGAATATTATGAAATATTGAAAAGAATATCAGTTAATCAAATTTTATATACATTTAGGTCAATAAATAATAAAGTAGATGAAAGCGTGTTAAAAAAAATAAATAATGATTTAAGTACATTCATGGACGCTTATTTTCCAGACTGTAATTTACATAAATTTAATTTTATAGTATTAGGAAGTTACAATTTATATAGAACCATATTATATTGTACTTTAAATACAATGAATTTAGATTATTATGGATTTTCAAGTTTGATAAGTATTATGTCCGAAAAAATTGATATTTCATACACTCAATCCAATAGATTCCGTGAAGAAATGATCGATAAGGATTTACAGAAAACACTTGTTAAAAAATTAAAAAATATGAACGATGGGTATATTGCAATTGATTTCCTCGAAGAACGATTTGATATTATTAAATATAAAAACACATATATAACAAGCAGTGATGCTTTTGAGGAATCTATCGACACAAAATTTGTTAAATTATATCGAAATAGTGATGAAGTGAATCAGTTATGGAAAGAAAAATGTATGCAATTTATTACTCTTCTCAAAAAATATGTACCACCAGACAGAATTATTTTGGTAAAAATGAAATTATCAAAGTATTATGGTGAACATGGAAAAGAAAATGTATTTAATAATATATCATATATAGAAAGAATAAATAGTATTCTAGATGATTATTATAATTTTTTTGAAAAGCATATGAAAGGTATAAAAATTATAGATGTTTTCGATGATGAATTATTCTATACAAATAAATATTTCCCACATGGATGTTATCCATATCATTTAAACAATGAATTTTATTATAAACTATCTAAGAAATTTAATTTATGAAATACACTGTTTGTTTACTGATATAAATAATGAAAAAAAGAGGTTAGATAAAATAAATTATTGAAATCAGTCATTTTCATGTTCTTAGTATTTTACATTATATCTCGGTTTACTAATTATAACATTATAGTTAAGTTCATGCAGTTATGTAACTTTATTATAAGTGAAAGGAATGAAATATTACTATGAAAAAAATAGGTGTTTTTATATGCAATTATAATGGCGGTGAATATATTATTAATTGTATAAAATCCTTACAAGATCAAAGCATACAAAATTTTGATGTTTATGTTGTTGATAACGCCTCTACTGACGGTTCTGTAGAAAATATAAATCAAACATTTGGCAACTTTGTTACGATACTGCAGAATGCTGAAAATTTAGGCGGAGCAGGTGGATTTGATAGGGGACTGAGGTATGGGATTGACCATAATTATGAGTTTATTGCAATATTGGATAATGACGTTGTTTTAGATAAATATGCAATTGAAAATATGTATGATTATCTAATAAACCATGATGATACAGGAATAGTAGGAGCAAAAATATTGAAAATGGATAATCCCGATGAAATGATGGATTTCGGAAGTATGATTGACTTCAAAAATTATGACATAATAATGGGTTATTATGGGCATAAAGATAGTAACGATATTCCAGAAATGATTGAGTGTGATTATGTTCCAGCTTGTGCTGCCATGACAAGAAGAGATGTATTGTTAAAGTGTGGTACTATGCCTGCAGATTGTTTTATTTATTTTGATGATGTCGAGTTCTGTTATAAAATGACTTTAAAGGGATACAAGGTAGCTGCTTATGGAAAGGCAAAAGCATGGCATAAAGGAAGTTCAGGCGGAGGGGCTAGTACTTTTGGAAGATATTACAGAAACAGAAACAGATACAATTTCTTTGCTAAATATATACCGGAAGATGATATTAATAATTTTGCAGATACAATTATTAATGAAATATTTCCTACTTTATATGGGAGCCATTATAAGAAATTAGATGGGATTTTTGAAACTACATGGTACATATTTTATGATTTTATTAATAATATACGTGGAAAAGCTAAGGAAAATAGAATTCATACTATTATAAGACCAGATCCCCCTTTTAAAAAGGCTATAAATAATAAAAAGTCAATTTTAATTAGTCTGGCAGATAATTATGATGACAATTCAAGTGCTTATATTGATTTGTATAAGATTATCAAAAGGATAAAAGAAAGCAATATTGATGCTAAAATATACGTATCTTTAAGCAGTTGGCAGGATGATAAAGAAACTTTCATAAATAAAATGCAAAATGTGTGTATGAAATTTAGAAAAGATATCACCTCATTTTTTAATATATATGATAAGGACACATGTGAAGAATTTGATATGAAAATAGAATTATGCAAACATGTTACATTGGTGAGTAAAAATATATTACCGGTTGTTTATGTAGATAAATATTTTAATTGTATTACAAATGATGATGACTTTAAGTATTATACAAACTATGAGAATTGTTTGAATTTCTTTAAGCATATATATAAAAATCAGATTAATGATGCTATAAATAATATACGTAAAGAAAAATAAATTTAAAGCTTATAATAAAAAATGTTAATAATTATACAATATTGAAAAAACAAAGTACATTAGCAATATTAAAAAATAGTTTTATGAACATAAAATATTTAGGTTATTAAATCATATTTAGTTTTTTTATTTGTTATCACTTTAAATCATATTAATTATCATGAATAGGAGCAAAGAAATGGCTGTATTGCATACAGAATATCTTATACAATCAGAAAACATTCAAAGCGTGCCTGAAATAGATAAAGATATCTTCAATTACATACAAAATAACAATACAGGTTATTTTGATGATGATATTAAAGATGACAGCAGATTGGAAGTTTTTTTACATCTGAGTGAGCTTAGAAAGTCATTGCTAAACTGGTATGAGTTTATACCTGATGCTTATACCCTTGAGATAGGTGGCGGCTTTGGTGCTATTACGGGATTACTGTGCGAAAAATGCGCCCATGTGTATACTGTGGAACACTCGGAATTTAGAGCTAAAGCAATTTACCAAAGGTATGAGGATAAGGACAATTTAGACGTATACTGTGGTGATGTTTTTGACATAAGATTTGACAGGAAATTTGATTATATTGTTTTGACAGGTGCTTTTGAATTAATTGGTAATGGTGACCAGTCAAAAGAAATTTATGTAGAGTATTTAAAACAACTTGCAAAGTTATTAAAGCAGGATGGCAAAATTCTGCTGTCAGTAAATAATCGATATGCTATCAGATATTTTTGCGGTGCGACTGATGAGTATACAGGTAAACCATTTGGAGGTATAAACAGGCAAAAAACAAATAAATACTTATTTAACAAACATGAACTGGTTGATATCATAAAAACTGCAGGGATACCTTATTACAAATTCTACTATCCTTTGCCGGATTATAAGCTTCCGCAGGTTATATATTCGGACAGGTATTTGCCTGAAAAAAATATTAATGAAAGGCTAATACCGTACTATGTAAATAATACTACATTAGTTGCATTTGAAAACGACCTGTATAATGATATAGTAGAAAACAATGTATTTGAATTCTTCGCAAACTCATTTCTTGTGGAATGTTCAAATATCAATGATTTTTGCACAGTTGATTACGCTGCTGTATCGACTGACAGGGGAAAAGAAAACAGTTTCGCTACAACCATACATGCTGATAATATTGTAAAGAAAACAGCATTATATCCCCAGGGAACGAAAAGTATTGAAAGATTATATGAGAATATAGAGGATTTAAAAAGCCATGGATTAGATGTGGTCGAACATAAGTTAAGCGGCAATTCGCTCATTATGCCATATATTAAGGCTGATACTTTATCCAATTATCTGAAAAGTGTTAAAGATAAAGACGAACTTATAGGAATCATTGATAAGTTATATGAGTGTATTCTTGCTTCATCGGAACAGGTACCTGCGGAAAAAAATGCTTTGATGAATCGGGAAACACAGAACCTCAATTGGGGTGCGATATTGAAAAAAGTATATATGGAACTCATACCACTTAATGCTTTTTATGATAATGGGAAAATCATATTTTACGACCAGGAATTTGTACGTGAGAATTATCCGGCAAAATACACATTATTTCGTGCATTGTATTATTTATATATATTTGCACCGGAGATTGAAAATATAGTTCCACTTGAAGAAATGAAACAGCGTTATGAAATGAGTGATGTGTGGAGCATATTAAAAGCAGAAGAAGACAGATTCATAAACGAAATAAGAAAATGTGATACATATAAGGAATTTTATAAATGGGCATATGTTGACCGCAATAATATACAAAAAAACATGGATATGTTATTGTCGGGTAAAGATGATGCAGTACAGTACAAAGTAAGCGATAATATGAAAAAAATATGGGCGGTACAGTTGGACTTGCTCAAGAAGTTCAGGGAAGTGTGTGAGAAGAATAATTTAAAATATTACATAATATACGGGACGCTTTTGGGAGCTGTACGGCATAAAGGTTTTATTCCCTGGGATGATGATGTGGATGTTGCTATGCCAAGAGAAGACTTTGAAAAGCTAATAGAAATTGCAAAAGAAGAGTTTATCAGTCCATACTATTTGCAGACCATGGAAAATGATACCGATTGTTTTAATTATGGTTACGCACGTCTCAGAAACAGTAATACAACAGGAATTGCTATAGCGGATATCGGTCATAAGTGCAACAATGGCATATGGATAGATATACTTCCCCTTGACGTCTGTATAAACGATAGAAATAAGCTGGACAAGCAGCATAAAAAAATAAAAGATATACAATATCTCCTGACAGCTAAAGTATATGGAAAGGACAGCGAAAATTTTGCCGGTACATCTGAATTTAGAAAAAAGCTATATAGCATAAGAACTAAATTTTATACACATAAAGGCTTATGCAAAAGGCTTACAAAGATTATGACAAAGTATAATAATGTTCAGTCTGAATATATATGTATTTTTACACATAGAAATAGGTACCAGGCTTTTAATAAGGCGGATTTTGATGAGCAAACGATGCTGGTTTTTGAAAATGAAAAATTTGCTGCACCGTCCGGTTATAAACGATGCCTTGAAATGTCTATGGGACGAAATTATATGCAATATCCGCCTGTAAGCAAACGAAAGCCTCATCATATTGGAATCTTTGATCCTGACAGGCCATATCAAGAATATAATATGATTTTTATGAATATTTTTGACGATATATATGATAAGACCTTAGTTATTTTTGGCGCAGGATTAATGTTTGAAGATTATATGAAAAAACACGGAAGCAAATATAGACCTGAGTTTCTTGTGGATAATGATAAGGCTAAATGGGGAACTCAAAAACATGGTATAACTGTAAGAAATCCTGATGCTTTATTGGAATTGCCAAAGGAAAAGCGGCATGTTATCATATGCAGCGTATATTATAAAGAGATAGAACAACAGCTTAAGAAAATGGGGATAGATGACTATAAGGTATATATACAGGAGAAAAGCTGGATAACAACTGAGGAATAGGGTGTGATAACATGAAAAAATATAAAGTGGGATATGTTCCCGGAGCATTTGACCTTTTTCATATCGGTCATCTGAATTTGCTCCGCAGGTCCAAAGAGCATTGCGAATATTTGATTGCCGGAGTTGTTACTGATGAAGTTTATATGAGCTATAAACACAAGAAGCCATGTATTCCTTTTGAGGAACGAATTGCAATAGTTGAATCTATTAAATATGTAGACGAGGCTGTAGCTGTTGATTTTTATAATCATGACAAAATAAACGCATGGCACATGTACCATTATGACTGTCATTTTTCAGGAGATGATTATGCCGATAAGTGGGATGATCTAAAGGCGGAGCTGAAAAAACTGGGCGCCGATATGATGTTTTTCGAGTATACTAAATCCAATAGTTCAACGAATATTAGGAAAACCATAGCGGATGATGTGTTGTTTGAATACAGGCTTATTGAGAATAAAGACAAAGCCATAGTTATATTCGGTGCCGGGTTGATTTTTGATGATTATATGAATAAATACGGTAATAGGTTCAAACCGTTGTTTGTCGTTGACAATAATCCCCAAAAATGGAACACAGAGAGGAATGGTGTTTGCATAAAGCCTCCTGAAGAAATCCTGAATATACCAAAAGACAACTTGAATCTTATTATATGCAGTATTTACTATAGAGAAATAAGCAAACAGTTAGAAAAAATGGGTATTGAAACCTATCATGTATATTCAGAAAAGTAATAAAGGGAGAAGATAATGTATAGCTTTGATGTTTTTGACACACTTATTACAAGAACTACAGCGACGCCAAAAGGTATTTTTGCATTAATGCAGGATAAACTTTTGAAAGATAAAAGATATGATACTATACCGGAATATATTAAAAAGAATTTTTTTGAATTGCGTGTACATTCAGAAGAACTGGCAAGGGTACATTACACTAACAGGAGATGTGAAGATATTACATTGGAACAGATTTATTCAGCCCTTTCGATGACGGGATGCCTGTCAGATGAAGAAATTAATCTGTTAATGAGGTTAGAGAAAGATACAGAATACGAAAATATAATAGGCATACCCGAAAACATAGAAAAAGTAAAAAAACTGGTTAGGGGCGGGGAACATGTAATTCTGATTTCTGATATGTACCTTGACAGCAATACCATAAGGAACATGCTTATTAAAGTAGACAAAGTATTTGAACACATACCTTTATATGTATCATGTGAGTATAATGCGACAAAAGGAAATGGTACTTTATATCAAAAAATAAAAAATATGGAAACTTACAACAACAAGAAATGGATACACTGCGGAGATGATATTTATGCAGATGTCAAAGCAGCTGAAAGATGCAAAATAACAACAGAACATTATAAATATGAGAATTTACTACCCTGTGAAAAAGCCGCATTAGAGAATAAAGAAGATGACAGCTTTATACAGCTTATGATAGGTACTGCGAGAAATGCACGTTTATTTAACAAAGCTACAGGTAAAACAGCAATTGGAATATCAATAGGCGGGCCTATCATTTTTCCTTATGTGTGGTGGGTAATTAGCGAAAGCTTAAAAAAGGGGATAAAGCGATTATATTTTATAGCTCGTGACGGATACATATTAAAAAAGGTTGCAGATATTATAATAGAAAGATTTAATTACGATATTGATACATATTATATCTACGGCTCAAGAAAGGCATGGAGGATGCCGTCCTTTAGCATTGAAAACAATGATATTTTCGAAATAATTTCATGGTCACACCCCCATTTAATCAATAATATAGAATTGCTGGCTGAGGTTTTCAAAATTTCTCCCCATGAAATGGCTAAATTCGTTCCGGATAACTATAAAAATCGGAATTTTACACTATATGAACTGCATTCTTTAGCAAATGAACTTAACAATAATAAAGAATTTAAAGATTATTTAATTAACCATTATAAAGAAGAAAGGCAAAGGGTGGTTGAATACCTTAAGCAAGAAATTAATACTGATGATGATAATTTTGCTTTTGTTGAATTAAGTGGCAGCGGTTATACACAAGAGTGTTTGGCTAATATAATGTCTGATTTTTACTGTAATCCAATAAAAACGTTTTATTTTAAAGTAGATAGATTACATAAAAATGAGAAATGCATATTTTTTGATTTTATGCCCAGCTTTTTATATATTAACTATATAATTGAAGTCTTATATCGAGCACCTTACGGACATACTGTAGGTTACATAAAGGAAAAGGATGAAATAAAACCAAAAATAATTGATGATGAAGGTAGTATATTGTTAAATTACGGCATTAATGACTATATTAATGGGATAGAGAAATTTACAAAGGAATACATTGAAACTATCTGCCGCAGCGATATTGATCCTGCTTCTCTTAAGCTAATTTTAAGATATATGGAATATATAACCAGAACACCTGACAGGGAAATACTGGACTTTGTAAGTGATATGCCTTTTAGCGATAGTGGCAGAGAAAAAAAGGTTTCAAAATTTGCACCGAAACTTACACGAAAAGATATATTTAACATTTTTTTATTGAGATTAAATGAACCTGTAAATAAATATTATTTCGGGTCTAATTTAGATTATTCAGTATTAAGGTGCAATGATAAAGATAAGCGGTTGATTGATTTTTGTAAGCGTCATAACAGAAAGTTATTAGGCAGGATAGCTCGTTTTATAAAACGGAAAAACAACGATATTATGCATGATTATCCCTTACACATGTTAAAAGGAGACATTGTTTTATATGGTGCAGGTAAATATGGACATGCATTCTATAAGAAGTTAAAAAAACAAAAGGACTGTAAAATTGTCCAGTGGGTGGATGCTGCATATAAAGAAATGGGCAGGAAAATATCCAGTATAGACGATATAGGGAAAGTGAATTATGACTTTATACTGATAACAGTTAAAAACAAAAATGTAGCCACTGAGATAAAAAACATGCTTATTGAGAGAGGAATACCAAGTGAAAAAATAATCTGGTTTGATTTATATATACAATGGCTTTGATAAATTAACTTAAAGAAAGGGGTATAGAATATCGTAGACAATGATAAATTAAGAAAAATGGTAAAAGAAAGGTATGACATTATTATATATGGTGCCGGCGCAAAGGCAAGAAAATTATATTCTATGATATCCCAACTTCCTATAAACATTAAAGCTTTTGCAGTATCACAGGATCAGAAAGCAATCGGGGAATTTATAGAAGGATTGCCTGTTAAATCAATTGCTGACTTTACAGAGCATAAAGATAGAACTATTGTTTTAATAGGCGTAAGTGAAAAATTTCTGCCTGAAATAAATGAACAATTAAATAATTTAGGCTTCGAAAATGTTATACCGTATCCTTCGAACACGTTTGATCTGTATCCGCTTATTGATTTTGATTTTGATAACAGGCAAAAAAAGTATAAAAAGCTGTGTATCATTTTAGCAGGATATAAAGAATTTCTTTGGGATAATGTTTTTCATCGCCTATCTGCTTTTATGCCGGATGATGTAGATGTATGCGTGTTATCATCAGGTATTTATAATCCAAAATTATCAGAATTGTGCAGGCAAAATGACTGGTCATATTTGAGAACTCATGTGAATTGTGTGACTCTCATTCAGAATTTGGCGATTATACTGCACCCCAATGCTGAAATGATATATAAAATAGATGAAGATATATTTATTACAAAGTATTTTTTTTCCGAAACATTGAACGTGTACAATAAAATCAATACTGATACAAGATATTATGTGGGTTTTGTAGCTCCTATTATTCCAATTAATGCATATGGGCATATCAGGGTTCTTGAAAGGCTTGGACTTATTGAGACTTTTGAAAATAAATTTAATAAAGCTAAATATTTATCAAATGTTTCAAATCAAATTGAATCTAATCCGGATGTTGCGAAATTTTTCTGGGGAGACGGCGGGTTTGTCCCCCATTTGGATAAAATGGCAGAGATGTTTTATGATGATGATATAAGATTTTCAATATGTCCGATAAGATTTAGCATAGGTGCGGTTTTATTTTCTCGCAGCTTATGGGCGGATATGGGAGGATTTAAAGTCATAAAAGGCAACCCTTGTATGGGAGTTGATGAGGAACAGCTATGTTCATATTGTATTACACAGTCAAAAATAATAGCTGTCGCTGAAAAAACTGTAGTTGGGCATTTATCTTTTGGTTCGCAAAATGCTGAAATGAAGAAATATTATTTAGAACATTCTGATAGATTTAGATTGATTTACTGAAAATATAGGAGGATATCATATGAAGGCAATATTATTAGCGGCAGGAAAAGGGACAAGAATATCCAGAATGATAAAAGAGGTTCCTAAAAGCACACTTCCTATCAATGGAGTTCCGCTTATAAGACGTACAGTCAGTATGCTTTTGGATAAAGGAATAGAGGTATTTGTGTGTGTAGGTTATCAAAGCAATTTAGTAAAAAAAGCTTTAGAAGGATTAAATGTCACATATTATACTAATCCGTTTTATGATGTTACAAACAGTATCGCAAGCTTGTGGTTTGCAAGGGAACAGATAAATGACGATATGTTGATATTAAACGCAGATGTATTTTTTTCCACGGAAATATTAAAAAAAATACTGAAAGATGATCATGAAGTTGTTATTGCAATGGATACCGGTCGTGTTGAAGCTGGAGATTATTTCTTTAAGACAGTCAACGGATGTATTAAAAAATATGGTAAGGATTTACCAAGGTCAGAGAGAAATTGCGAGTATGTTGGAATTGTAAAAATGAAAAAGGAATTCAATGAAACGTTTTTAAGGCAATTGGACAAGCTTATACATACCCAGGAACATGGCAGATGGTGGGAAGAAGTGCTTTATTCAATGGTTGACAAAAAGGACATTCATACCATCGATGTAAAGGGATATTTTTGGGCAGAAATAGACTATTTTGATGATTATGAAAGAATATTGGAATATGTTGACGGGAAAATTAAAGATTGTGCAACTAATTAGTCATTTATGTAAATAAAAAGGTCAGTTGGAAATTTCATTACTAATAAGGAGAAGGTAAATCATGAAATATGATTATCTTATAGTAGGATCCGGACTGTTCGGTTCAGTATTTGCCCATGAGGCAACCAAACGCGGCAAAAAGTGCCTTGTGCTGGAAAAGCGGGAGCATATAGGAGGCAATGTTTATACTGAAAATATAGAAGGTATAAATGTACATAAATACGGAGCGCATATTTTTCATACAAGTAATAAAGAAATATGGGATTATGTCAATCAGTTTGCGGAATTCAATAATTTTATAAACTCACCTGTTGCTGTTTATAAAGATGAGATTTATAATCTGCCTTTCAATATGAATACATTCAGCAAAATGTGGGGCATAAAAACCCCGGCTGAAGCGAAAAAGATTATAGAGAGCCAGATTGCCGAATCAGGGATAACTGAGCCAAAAAATCTAGAGGAGCAGGCCATAAGCCTTGTGGGACGCGATATATATGAAAAGCTGGTAAAAGGCTATACGGAAAAACAATGGGGCAGGGATTGCAGGGAATTACCGGCTTTCATTATAAAACGCTTACCCATACGTTTTACATATGACAACAACTATTTCAAGGACCGTTATCAGGGAATTCCCATTGGAGGATATACTAAAATCATTGAGAAACTGCTGGATGGATGCGATATAAAGCTAAATACTGATTATTTTGATTTTATTAAGGATAATGCGGAGATAGCTCAAAAGATTATTTTCACAGGCCCTATTGACAGGTTTTATAATTATTGTTACGGTGAATTGGAATATAGAAGCCTGAGGTTTGAAACGGAAATTCTTGAAGAAGAAAATTATCAGGGGAATGCTGTTGTAAATTATACGGAAAGAGAGATTCCATATACAAGAATAATAGAGCATAAGCATTTTGAATTCGGAATGCAACCGGTTACTGTAATAACAAAAGAGTACCCTGCTGAATGGAAACAAGGGATTGAGCCTTATTACACAATCAATGACGAACGGAACACGAATCTGTATTTGAAATATCGTCAAAAGGCAGATAGTGAAAAAAATGTAATTTTTGGAGGAAGGCTGGGCAGTTATCAGTATTATGATATGGACAAGGTGATTGAATCAGCACTTCAAACGGTAAAAAAAGAATTTGGTGATAGCTAACGGATAGTATTAAAAAATAAAGAAATTTTATATTCAGTAACAAAAAGAATATTTTGTGATAAAAATATTCTTTTTATATATGTTTTTTGCTTCTTACAATCCCATTAGCCTCTTTTTAGCCGGTTCATATCCACATTGGGCAGCCATGCTGTAATAATGCTTTGCTTTTTCTTTATTGCCTGTGACTTCATAAAAAGCTCCGAGATTATAGGCAGCGGAATAGCTGCCTGTACCTTCAACACTGTCGTATTTATCCGTATCGCCGATTTCAAGGCATTTGAGATACTCCTGCTCAATTAGGGGGACATAGTTTATATATTTTTTCACATCGGACAAAACCAAATCAAGATAGAATACACCACAGACGAAATGAAAGTCCGGCAAATCATAAAGCTTATCTTTCTCGCTATTGATTATCTCAAGACCCTTATCAAACTTCTTTAAAGCTACCAGATTATATAAATAGGAGACAACACCGGTGTATCTGTAGTACGCATTATTAGGCGCATATTTATAGAATTTTTCAAAATAGCAATCAGCATCGGCATATTTACCTGAAACAAACAGAGTATTTGCTATCTGAAACAGTGTGTAAGGATCATTCGGGTTTTCTTTTATCTCATCCATCAATATGGCAAGATTTCTTTCTGATTTGTCAGTTTCCAGATAACCGTCATGCCTGACTTCCACATTGACTTTTATTCTTGGTAGGTCACTGTCAAGCTGCTCATGTATTTTACCCTTATAAAAGACTGATTTAGGAGCCAGCCTTGATATAAATGTTTTTGAGTACTGAAGTTCACCGTCTTTAATAAAGCTGTCGATTCTTTTGATTACGCCTATTGCATTATTATTGTTAATAAAACCACGTATAGCTTGCTTGCAGTCGTTTATTATGTACTCGTCAGCATCCAGTATAAGATTCCAGTCGCCGGAGGATTTTTCGATAGAAAAGTTGCGGGCAGCTGAAAAATCGTTAATCCATTTAAAATCATAAACTTTTGCACCGTAGGATAAGGCAATTTCCTTTGTCCTGTCTGTTGATCCCGTATCAACCAGAATAATCTCATCTACGATGTCTATGGCACTTTTGAGGCATCTTGCAATATGTTTTTCTTCATTCTTTGCTATCATTACCAGTGATAATTTAATCAAAATATTAACCTCCTGACTCACTCTTATGACAGACGGTCTGAATTCAGACTCTTGTTGAACTGTAAATTTAACTTTTGTGTCGGTTTATTTTGTTTGATTCAGAAACCGAGTTGTATTGCTGATATCTGTTGTAAGGTTTTATATCTGAAAAATCAGTGTAACAAATTAATTATATTATAACATGCAAGATATGTATAATTGGATAGAATTATATTATTATTCCGTATCATACCTCAGTAAACTTTATGCCTTCCGTATATGCAATAGCTGCTCCTGTAGCGGTTGCGTATTCTGCATTTGCAGGTATGTGGAAATTCACGTCAAAAAGCTGTGCAAGGTGTTTAAAAATATCAGCCGCCTGTGGTACATTTGTTAGATTTCCAGTAAGCACTACATCCTTTATATTATCTATTCTTGTAGCAAACACGGAAATCATGCCGATTGTCTGGAAAACAAGGTTTATTATACCTAAAGCTATATCCGCTTTTGTGGCCAGATCGCTTATTTTGCCGAAATTTGAAGCAGTAGTTTCTCCGGTTAGCTCTCCTACTTCTTCATGGGAAATATCGCTTATGGTTAAGTCCACATTGGACAGGCTGCCGCCTTGCGCAGTTTCGATTAGATCATCGAAGCTGCGTATGTTCAGCATACGGTTGGAAAGCCCCAGAAGCGTTCCGCCTCCTACGCCCGTCCCGCCCATATGCTTGACAGTTGTGCCATCGGTCATTACGAGGGCTGTACCCGTACCCATACTGACAATTATTGCTCTTGTCAGCTTGCTCAAAAACAGCCCTCCTAGGCCAATAGCATTAAATTCATCAACCTTTCCTGTAGGTACACCAAACAATTTACCGGTAATGAATGATGAACCTACCCCTGTTACCATTACCCTGTCTATATCTGAAAGAGAAAGTTTGTTTACATTCAGGAATTTTCCAAAAGCTCCATAGACCGAGGCAATCGGATCCGTTGCCCTGACAATCATGGGGCTGAAAATACCCGACTCATCAAGGCCGATTATTTTTGTTGTACTTCCGCCTATATCAATACCTATTATTTTTGACATAAATTACACCCCATATCATAATTTAGTTAATAACTCGGTTTCCTGGCATAAAACCAACCAGCACAACAAGTTAATTTACCTTAAAGCTTTCATTTAACTACTGCCTACTCAGAACTCTCAACTCTGAACCCTGAACAATAACTACCCACCGGTAATCATCTTAACTATAGCCAAAACCACTCCTGTTATGCCTTCACCGCCGAACAAACCGGATGCGGCAATATTCCCATCATCGGCAATGTTTGGTTTGAAGCGCTTAACAAAAAAGTTTATAAGTCCACCGAAAAAAACAGCAGCAGCCATTTCGAAAGGCAGGTACATTCCTATGCCAAGAGTCATTGACGGAACCTTAAGCAGGTATAATACTACTCCAATTACTGCAGCAATACCAAGAACCATCGGATCGCCTATGCCTTTTATCATTTGGCTTACCATAGCTGCCTGAGGGGCAGGGAGATCCTTATTGCCTATGCCTCCAAACTGGTTTATTACAACGAACATCGTAACAGAAGAAACGAAGGCACCTACAAGTCCTCCTGCAATTTGGGATATCAGCTGAGCTGTAGGATTAGTTCCCAGCATATGTCCGGTTTTATAATCATTCAGTAGGTCTCCCGCATATCCGCATGCTACAGCGATACACGCTGCTATAAAGAATGCTTCTACAGTACCTATATTGACGAAAACACGAATAGCAACAAGTATAATTATAGCGAAAATCTCCATTGGATTAATTCCTGTTTGCCCTGTAATAGTAGCAGCCATAGAAGAGGCTATAAAAGTGCCGATGATAAGAAGCAGAGAGGGCAGTAACCCAATCCCGCATATAACTGTAAGGATATATGATGCTGCTACTGATAAAATTATAAAAATGCTTTTACTTTTTAATAGCTGTTTATATGAATTAATATTAATATTTACCTTTTTATACTCCTTACTGATATATTTTTTTATAGCACTGATAATAAAGGAAATAATTACGCCCAGTCCGGTTCCTATCATTAAGCCAAGGCCTGCCGTATTTTTAAATGTCTGTGCTGCGTCGACTGTAGGGAATATTTTTAATGCGACACCAAAAGGTATTATTATAATATACGCAATAACAGCTCCAAGAAACCATACACCTGTGTAAAGAGTACCTATTATATACCCAATACCGGCCATCATTGGCGATATCGATATGCCTAAAGACAGATTTCTGTCATATAGCCATTTGGGTGAAAATGAGCTTTTGATTAATGAAAGTTCATCCCTTAAATAAGTAAAAACTGCAGAGGCTGCTAATGTAGAGAACAGCAGAACGGATTTTTTGCCTCCTTTGTCACCTGCAGTAATTGTATCAGCGGCAGCAATGCCTATGGGGTATGGAAGAGCTTCAGTTTCAATATAACGGGGTCTTAAAAACCAAATCAGTACAGAACCTAATATTACTCCAGCAGTAGATATAAGTGCTATTTTAATAAATCTTTCTGTTGTAATAGATATATCTGTCCATATTCCTGATATCCAAAGTCCGGGAAGTGTAAAAGCAATACCTCCTGCAACCATTGCACCTGAGGACATTGATGTCTGGGTTATATTTATTTCATTTAGAGTAGTTTTGCCAAGTGCTTTAAGAAAAGCCATGGACAGCACAGATACAAAAATAGCAGGCCAGGGAAGAGCTCCCATTCTAAGAGCTACATACATTGAACTGGCTGTTATTATGCATGAACCTAACATGCCAAGTATTAAGCTTCTTAATGATAATTGCGTCACCCCTGCAAAGCTACGTTCGTTATTTTCCGTCACTGTATAAATCCTCCGTTTCATTACAATAAAGATATAATTAAATTTGTATAGTAAAAGGTTAATAAACTTCCAACGGTATAATTTACAGGCATCAGATATTATATTTGCCAGATGATGAAATAATATCACATACGTAAAGTTGTGGCAAGATTCATAAAATATAGTATATTGATATGCTAAATGAATAATAAATATATAAATAATAATATTTGCAGATAAAGAAGTGAGGAAGAACTTTATGGGATTATTCGGAGGAAATGGTATGGTGAAAGTGAATATAGGTTTTTTAGGATGCGGGAATATAGGCTCGGGTGTATATAAAATATTAGGTGAAAACAGGGACAGGATTAAATCAAATGATAATGTGGACCTAAATATTACCAGAGTTTTGGTAAGGGACATTAATAAGAAAAGAAATATTGATATTAAACAGGATATACTTACTGATAATCCCATGGATATCATTAATGATGACAGTATATCTGTTGTTGCCGAGTTTATGGGAGGTATCGATCCTGCACGTGAATACATTCTGGCTGCGCTCAACAATAAAAAGTCAGTGGTAACGGCAAATAAGGAGGTGCTAGCGCGTTACTGGCATGAGTTTAACGAAGCTGCAAAACAAAACGGGGTAGGTCTTTACTACGAAGCAAGTGTCGCAGGGGGTATACCTATTATAAAGGTAATGCATGAATCGCTGCAGGCTAACAATATTAAGGAAATATTGGGCATTATAAACGGAACCACAAATTTTATACTTACTAAAATGGAAGAAGAAGGAATAGATTTCAAAGTCGCTTTAACTGAAGCTCAAAGACTGGGTTATGCTGAACCTGATCCTACAGCTGATATAGAAGGCTATGACGCTATGTATAAACTTTCTATATTGTCATCAATAGCTTTTAATACTAGGATTCATATAGATGATATATACCGTGAGGGCATAACAAAAATTACAGCTGAGGATACCTATTATGGCAGGGAACTTGGCTATGCCTTAAAACTTCTTGCTATAGCCAGAAAAGAGGGAGATATTATTGAAGCAAGGGTACATCCTGCATTTATACCCATTAAACATCCGTTGGCTTCCGTAAGAGATTCGTATAATGCTGTTTATATCCAGGGTGACTCAGTAGGCAGTCTTATGCTTTACGGCAGAGGAGCCGGAGATATGCCTACAGGGAGCGCAATCGTATCCGATATAATAACAGCATGTCACAGAACTGGCAGGCATAAATATATGCCATTTAATAATCAGGAAAGTGAAATTAAACAGGTTCAGTTTAATAAAGACTGGAAAACAGGTTTTTTTGTAAGACTGACAGTTAAAGATAAACCGGGTGTGCTTGCACATATCGCAGGAATATTCGGTAAATATTCAGTAAGCATCGAGTCTGTTATACAAAAAGGCCGCGGAGACAGGGGAGTACCTTTAATCTTTGTTACTCATAAAGCAGGTGAATTATCTATGAAAAAAGCCATAAAAGAGGTTGAACTTATTAATGATGTGGTAAGGGTGGAAAATTTAATACGGGTTCATCAATAAAACATACTTCCGGAAATTTCATCATAATGCTCTAACATAAAAATCCCTTTGACTGAATAGTTTTTAATAACGGGCAAATAACAGGGGTTTTTATGAAGGTAGATAATTTTTTTAAGAATTCGTTTATCGTAGTATGTTCAAATATAATAACATCAATCATTAATTTCATATTTTCCATAGTACTGACCAGCAGGCTGAAAGCAGAAGGTTTGGGCCTGTATGGGCTGATTATGTCTGTATATATGTTTTTACAATGCCTTGCCTGTGACGGCATTATTACATCCATGTCAAGAGTCACTTCCATGTATTATATAAAAAAGGATTACAAGAATCTTCACAGAACCGTGCAAACAATGCTGGGATTTATTCTGGTTTGGGTTTTAATAATGCTGTCCATAGCTTTTATAAATTCCGGCAATATAGCAAAGTTTATGATAAAAGATGCAAGGGCTCTGACCGGATTAAGGGTTTCATGCCTGGCTGTTGTTTTTATATCCGTTTCCGCAGTGCTTAAAGGTTTTTTTTATGGGATAGGCAAGTTCCATGTCACAGCTTTTATCGATATATTTGAAAAAATGCTGAGGGTTATAACATTAATGACAATTACATTTTTTGTGACGGGTAAAAACACTAAAACCATGGTCGCTATAGCTTATACGGCACTGGTTGTAGGAGAGTTAACAAGCTGCAGCATATTGCTGACCGCATACAGCAGGTTCAGACGTCTGATGAAACCCGGAAACACAAGAAAAGAGGGAAGGATACAGCTGATCTTTAATAATTTGGTGGTATCAGTGCCATTAATGGCAAATGGATGTTTGTCGACATTTTTAGCTTCAGTAACGACCCTTGTGACGCCAAGGCGTCTTGTGCACACGGGAATGAATTACAGTTCAGCTCTGGAGCTTATTGCAAAATTTTCAGGAATGTCTATGAACATCGTATTGTTCCCAATAGTGATAGTAAACTCAATATCGACGGTGCTCATTCCTGAACTTGCCGGCAGCATGAAAAATAATGATTTCTGGGAAGTGGAAAAAAGGATAAAGCAGGTTTTAAAGGTATCTCTGTTGACTGCTTTTGTATCTTTGCTTATATGTCAATGCATACCTGGCAAACTGGGAATGATCTTTTACAAAAGGAATGATCTGGAGACGTTTATAAAAGTGGCATCATTTTCATCCTTTTTCTGTTTTCTGTCATCTTCAAGTTTTGGTATTATGAACAGCCTGGGAAAACAGAAACTGCTGCTGAGAAATTCGATAATAGTAGCTGTTGAAGAGCTAATACTGACTTATGTTTTAGTTGGAATCAAAAGTGTGAATATTTATGGGCTGGTAATTACCGTAGTTGTCACATCGGTTACCGCATTTTTATTAAATCTTCATGAAATAAAAAAATATTGTACGATCAGATTATCGCCAAAACGTCTTGGAATAATATTTATAGGAGGACTTATATTATACGGAATTATAAGGCAGGGTATATGACTATGCAATAAAAAGGGGCTCTTAGTCTTAAGGACAAGAACCCCGTATTTTTTATTATGCCAAATTGAATGCTTTTTTTATATCTTCAATTTTTTCGTTATCTATTTTAACTACGTCTCCCAAAGCTTTAGACGCGATTATCGCTTTAGCTGTGTATTCCGCAACCTCAAGCCTGTCAAAGGCGTTTATAAGGCTGTTTCCTGTAACGATAATGCAGTCATTTTCTACCATTATTATAGGTGTATCTTCTTTAAACATATCCGCCAGCATTTCTTCCTGCATGAAGCTTGAGCCGAAAGGTACTTTTGGTATATCTCTCAGCATTATATAGCTTTCCGGTATGGTTTTTGAATCGAATTCCGCATCAGTAATGGCGAAAGTCATTATATTCGGCGGATGAGCAATTATAACTGAATTTATGTGGGGATGTTTGTCGTATATATGTTTATGAAGCATTACGGAACGGCTTGGAGTCTTACCGGCTTCCTTCCATCCGTTTTCTATCCTGACTATATCGCCCACATCAAGATACTTCCTGTCAATATCATATGGGGTGATAATAAATGAGTTATCATCAAGCCTTTGTGAAAATGTGCCCTGAGTGCTGGTAAATAGCTTTTGATCATATGCACGGTGTATAAGATCACACATTTCCCTTCTGGCTTCCCTTTCGCGGCTGTCGTATCTTTTTACGATAAACTCGTTCATGTTTATATGTTTTTTGTTTTTTGATAATTCTATGTTCTTTTTTGAAAGGGGCCTTGGTTTCCCGATCCTAAGCGCGTCTATTTCCAGCCTTGCGCAGAACTCGAGGGTTTCAAAAGCCATAAATGCTTTAAAAAGGTTAGTACCACCTACGACGATACCGTGATTTTCAAGCATTACCGTATTTATACCTTTTTCAAATACAGAAGCGATTTTTTCTCCCAACTCTGTACTACCGGGTAAAGCATATTCAGCCATGCCAACTTCGCCGCATATCTGGTTTGCATTAGGAATAAGCCTTGTATCAGGTATCCTGCGAACTATGCTGAATGAAACCAGAGCCGGAGGATGGGCATGTATTACGGCCTTCAAGTCTGGCCTTTTGCGATATATCAGCTCATGAAAGGGCAGCTCACTTGATGGTTTATGTTTACCGATTATAGTTCCATCGGGCTTTACCTGTATCATATCTTTTCGGGTGAGAGAACCCTTGTCTACACCGCCTGGTGTAATCCATATGTCGCCATTGTCATCCAATACGGAAAGATTGCCACCAGAAGTTGTTGTCATACCATAGTCATAAATCCTTTCCATAATCATGACCAACTGATCAGCGGGGTGAAGCAGTTCAAATTCCATTTATAAAACCTCCTGATAATTCAATTCGGCCCGGATATTTGCAAAGATTTGCCTTAAAAGGCAGCAAATCTGTGTACATAGCCGAATTATTCATATTTATTATAATGTTATTTTATGAATTGTATGATACAACATAAATTAAAATATTATATCCACATTCAACATTTTACATATGTAAATCGGATTTTTCAACGTAGTTTTGATAAATATTTAACAAGTAGATAAAGAATATTTTATGCAATATTTATAAAAATATAAAAATTAATATATTTTTGTTTAGTTTATAGGGGTTGTATCAAGAAGCATTGAAGGATATAATATTACTATATGTGTTAATGTAAAAGTTAAAAGGGGGTTATATAATGAATAATATTCCAAAAGTAAAACTTGGAATTGTTGCGGTAAGCAGAGACTGCTTCCCGGCTGAATTAAGCCAAACCAGGAGAAATGCAGTTGTAAAAGCTTGCAGTAATAAAAATATCGATATATGTGAAATAAAAACAATAGTTGAAAATGAAAAAGATGTGTTAAAAGCTCTTGATGAACTGAAAAGTCAGAATGTTAATGCGTTGGTTGTATATCTTGGCAATTTTGGCCCTGAAGGTCCAGAAACAATGCTGGCGCAGAAGTTTGACGGACCTGCCATGTACGTAGCAGCTGCTGAAGAAAGTGAAAATAACCTCATCGGCGGACGCGGAGACGCATATTGCGGTATGCTCAACGCATCATATAATCTTGCACTGAGAAAGATAACTCCATATATTCCTGAATATCCTGTAGGAACTGCTGATGAAGTAGCAGATATGATCGGAGATTTCCAGAATATCGCAAGAATTATACTTGGTCTTTCAAAACTGAAGATATTCTCCTTTGGACCAAGGCCTGAAAACTTCCTGGCATGTAATGCTCCTATTAAACCTTTGTTTGATCTTGGAGTAGAAATAATGGAAAACTCTGAGCTTGATTTATTCGAAGCATTCAACAATCATGCAAATGACCCGAGAATTCCTGAAGTAGTTAAGGACATGGAAAAAGAACTTAGCGAAGGAAACGGATATCCGGGTATACTTCCGAAGCTTGCACAGTACGAGATTACTTTGCTTGACTGGATGGAAAACAACATGGGAGCGTCCGAATATGCAATATTTGCAAATAAGTGCTGGCCCGCATTCCAGACTCAGTTTGGATTTGTTCCATGTTATGTGAATTCAAGGCTTGCTTCAAGAGGAATTCCTGTTGCGTGTGAAACAGATATTTACGGAGCTCTCAGTGAATATATCATTACCTGTGCTACAGAAATGCCGGCTACACTGCTGGACATAAACAACTCTGTTCCTAAGGATATGTATGAAAATAACAAAAATGCATTTGCCGGATATACACATCAGGATCTGTTTATGGGCTTCCACTGCGGAAATACAGCAAAAAGCTGTTTGAAACAGGGAGCAATGAAATACCAGCTTATTATGCACAGATTACTTGAACCGGACAAAGAACCTAACATAACAAGAGGAACTCTTGAAGGTGCGTTAATGCCTGGACAGACAACTCTGTTCAGACTACAGAGCACAGCAGACTGCCAGCTCAGAAGTTATGTAGCTGAAGGCGAAATAATTGATGTTGATCCGAAGTCATTCGGAAGCATAGGAGTTTTTGCTATAAAGGAAATGGGCAGATTCTACAGACATGTACTTATAGCAAAGAGATATCCTCACCATGCAGGTGTTGGCTTCAAACATGCCGGAAAAGTTTTATTTGCAGCTATGAAGATGCTTGGTGTTGAGGATGTGTCATTCAATCAGCCGGCAGGCATGATGTACAAAGATGAAAATCCTTTTAAGTAATAGGCATATAAATTAATAGCACTAAATATAAAACAGGTTCTCTTATGAGAACCTGTTTTATTTGTTAAAGAAAAGCTACATTGTTTTATATGTCTGTAACTATAATATACTTTTGACAATATACTTGACATAACCGGACAAACAGTAGGATAATGTGTAAAGTTGAGAACATAATAAGGTGGTAATATATGAAGCAACATATTGCAGATACGTTTGCATCACTGCGTGGACGAATATCATCGATGGAACGTTGGAAGATTAATCTGTATACTATATGGTTTTCTCAAATATTATCTTTGATGAGTTTTAACTTCGGAATACCTTTTATTCCGTATTACATAACAGAACTTGGCGTTGAAGATCCTGCACAGGTAAAATTTTACGTGGGTTTAATAGCAACATCTTCGTCTATCGCTTCTGCTGTTATGGCACCTATATGGGGAATGGCTGCTGATAAATGGGGCAAAAAACTTATGCTGCTGCGTGCAATGATGGCCGGTTGTATAGTTATAGCGGGCATGGGTATCGCAACCCATGTATATCATATAGTTGCATTAAGAATAGCTCAGGGCATATTTACAGGTACAATTGCAGCAGCTACACTTATTATCGCGTCAACCACACCAACCGATAAACTTTCATATGCCTTAGGATTTCTGTCTTCATCAACATTTATAGGACAGTCGGCAGGGCCTGTTATTGGAGGAATTCTTGCAGATTATGCAGGTTATCGTGTTAGTTTTTTACTGGGCTCATTGTTAATGCTAATAGATTTTTTCCTGGTCTTGTTCTTAGCTAAAGAAGTGAATGATGAAGAGGTAAATGCGGGTAATGCTATGATTGCAAAATCTGATAAAAGTGAGGCTTCATCCGCGAAAGAAAACAAAATTGAAGATATTGCTTCTGCTGAACAAGATAACTCTTCTAAGTTAAATACAAAAAAATTGCGATTTAATAAAAAATCCTTTAGAAATATGAAAATATCCTTTATTTTTTCAGCTTCAATGCTGGCTATGCTGTTCATATTGTTTATAATAAGATCAACAAGAGCACTGTTTAATCCTTATATATCTCTCTTTGTACAGGAAGTGCGTTCAACTAAGGAAGGTGCCTCTAGAATTACAGGCTTGATAAATGGCTTTACTGGGATAATGACAGCTTTATCCGGGATGACCCTCAGCAGGCTGGGTGACAAATACAGTAAGACTAAGGTGCTGACTTCGCTTTTTATAGTTAGCATAATACTATCTGTTCCTTTGGCATTATCAAAGAATCTTCTTATATTTACTTTATGTTATGGTATTTTTTATTATATAATGGGCGGAATAGAGCCTATTACTATATCAGTAACGACTGAAAATACTCCTGTGGACAGAAGGGGATTGCTTTTTGGCATACAGGGCTTTATTGGAAATATGGGTATGGCTTTGGCTCCTATGATAGGAAGTATGATTTCCATTAGATTTTCCATACACGCCATATTGTATATGATACCTATTACGCTTATTCCGGGTTTCCTTATGGTTTTTATAATAAGCAGGAAAAGCAAAAATACAGCCATGGAAGAGGCTTAATGATTATATCTTTAATATTTAAATAAAAAATAAAGGTTAGAGGAAATTAAAGATGAGTTCTTTCAATAAAGGATTAAAACTTGGAATACCGATAGCAATGGGATATATACCTGTTTCATTTACATTTGGCCTGATGGCGGTACAGGGCGGCCTTTCACCGTGGATTGCTGTGTTGATATCCCTTACCAATCTGACTTCGGCCGGACAGTTTGCGGGAACATCGCTTATAATATCCGGAGGAACATTGCCGGAGATAACATTGACCACATTTGTAATTAATATACGTTATATGCTAATGTCATTGTCATTGTCCCAGAAGATAGTTCCCAATATGCCTCTGGCTGAAAAAGCTGTTATGTCTTTTGGCATTACTGATGAAACTTTTAGCGTAGCTTCTCTGGAAAAGGAAGACATAACTTTTTCATATATGTTGGGGATTATTACACTTCCTTATTTCGGATGGGCATTTGGCACACTGCTCGGTGCATCGGCAAGCAGCTTGCTGCCTCAAGATTTAAAGGATTCAATGGGCATAGCATTGTATGCCATGTTTATTGCATTAGTGGTTCCTGCATCTAAGAAATCAAAAGCTGCACTTACAGTGGCTGTTGTAGCAATAGCCATTAATAGCATGCTTACGTGGGTTCCTTATATAAATAGCCTTTCATCAGGATGGGATATTATAATATCCACTGTTGTGGCATGCATATTCGGAGCTGCGGTTTTTCCTGCCGGGGAGGTGGACTGAGTATATGGCAAGGATACTGACAGCTGTATTTTTAATGGCAGCAGTAACTTATTTACCTAGATTTCTACCTGTGGCGCTCATGAAGGGAAGGCTTAAGTCTCCTTTTATAAAGTCATTTCTTTACTATATACCTTATGCCGTACTTGGAGCCATGATCTTTCCCGGTATATTAAATGCTACGGGTAATCCTGTGACTTCCGTAACAGGAATGATAACAGCTTTGATTCTTGCTTATTTTGAAAAAGGCCTTGTAACAGTTGCAGTAATATCAATCATTATAGTATATGTATCAGGGTTGATTGTTAAATACTTCTGATTGTATTTAATGCAGTATCCCAGCATAGTTGTCCATACTTTTAAGCAGAACGATATGACTGAAGTATAAATTAAGTATACGGTAGATTTGTGTATAATGGAGAATTTATAATATGAAATTACTTAAACAACTACTTATAATATTAGTAATTTGTTTTATAGGAGAAGCTGTCCATACGCTGCTCAAGATTCCCATACCCGGTAATGTTATAGGTATGGTTCTGCTTTTTATATGTCTGTGTACGGGAATAATTAAAATCGAGATGATATCTGAAGTATCGAAGTTTTTTCTGGATAACCTTGCTTTTTTCTTTATACCTGCAGGGGTAGGTTTGGTGACATGTAAAGCGCTGATAAAAACCACATGGCCTGCATTGCTTGTGATAATTATTGTAACAACAGTTATTGTTGCATTAACAACAGGATATACAGTACAGTTTCTAAGAAAGGATAGAAAGAGTAAATGCAATTGACAGATACACCATTGTTTGGGATTATATTATGTTTACTTGCTTACGAGATAGCATTATTTATATATAAAAAGACAAAACTGCCTTATTTTAATCCACTTTTGATATCGATAGCAATAATAATTGCAGTATTAAGTATATTTGATATAGATTATGATACCTTTAATATAGGAGGAAGTGTAATATCTCTTTTTCTCGGGCCTGCTACTGTTGTGCTTGCAGTACCGTTATATAAACAGCTTGATAAGCTTACAGCAAATATACTGCCTATATTATCAGGCATAATTATCGGTTCTGCAGCAGGGCTTACAAGCGTATATGCATTAGCAAGACTGCTGAAATTGCCGACAGAGCAAGGTCTGTCTTTGCTGCCTAAGTCTGTGACTGCTCCTATAGGAATGGAGATATCCAAACAGATAGGAGGCAACGCTTCTATCACAGTGGCATCTATAATAATTACCGGGATAATAGGAGCAGTAATACTTCCTGCAGTATTCAGGATTACAGGGATAAATGATAAGATAGCAATAGGTCTTGCGATAGGAACCTCAGCACATGCAGTAGGTACTACCAAAGCGGTTGAATTAGGTGAAACGGAAGGGGCCATGAGCAGCCTTGCCATAGGTGTGGCAGGACTTATTACTGTTTTTCTTGCTCCCTTGTTTGCATGGCTTTTTAGTTGAATGTAAAGGTTAAATTATTAACAATTATGTTTATAAGTGATTTTGTGTTGTTAACAGCTAAGTATTACTAATAGTTAAATGTCGTTTTTTATTGCTGTTATTTTTACTATTATCAGAAGAGAAATAAAGGTTATTTACTATCTTAAAGGTATTTTCAGAAATGCATCAGCTATCTCTGGATCAAATTGTTTGCCTGAGCAGCAGATTATTTCATCTAAAGCTTCTTCATGGCTCATTATGCCTTCTTTGTAAGGTCTTGAGTGTGTCATTACATCATAGGCATCCGCTATTGACAATATTCTTGATAATTTGGGGATTTTGTCTCCTTTCAGGCCCCTTGGATAACCTGTGCCATCCCATCTTTCGTGATGATAAAGGATATATTCGGATATATGAGACAGCTCATGAGAAGACTCTGCTATACGATATCCTATTTCGGGATGCTTGCGCATTTGCTTCCACTCATCGTTGGTGAGTTTGTCAGGTTTATCGAGTATAGTGTCCGAAATAGCTATTTTGCCTATATCATGTAGTATTGACAAAAGGCTTAAATCATCCATTTCCTTTTTGGATAAACCAAGAGCTTTGCCAAGTTTTAGCGATACAAATCTTATGCGGCGAGCATGTTCTTTGGTTTCGTGGCTTTTTTCAAAAAGGGTTTTTTCAAGGGAAGAAATGATGGAGCTGCGCGAACTGCGGTTGTCAAGCAGTTTATGACTGTACATCCAGCTTTCAGCTTCCTTTAATACTTGCTGTATATCCTGGCGCATATCATTTTTTGTGGCATATCCTAATGAAATGCTGGTCTGTATAAGGTCATCAACGCATATTTGGCATTTGTCCGAAATTTTATTACAGATGCTTTCTACAGAAGTATTATCGGTATTTGGCAGTATAATTGCAAATTCATCTTCTCCCCAGCGGGATATTATATCCTGGCTTTTACAGATACTCTTTAATATTTCCGAAACCTGAACGAGGAGCCAGTCTCCCTTATCATGTCCCAAAGTATCATTTATGCTTTTCAGGCCGTTTACGTCTCCTATTATTAAAGAAATAGGCAAATTGCTCTCATTGTCCATACTTTTTAGTTTTTCTTCGAAATAAGCTCTATTATATAGACCGGTCAATTTGTCATGGTAATTCAGATAAGAAATTTTATTCTCTGCTGCTTTTCTTACTGTTGTTATGTCATTCAAAGTAAATATCATATATTCATTATTGTCTATCATAGCTTTGTCAGCAGAAAGCAAAAAAGTATTTACCTTACTATCTTTAACTATAAGTTTGGTTTCAATGTTCCTGATTGAAGAATTGTTTTTTAAACAATCTTGTATATATTTTTTATCATTCTGATTATACCAGGTTATGATATCAAAAATATTTTTGTCATCAAGTTGATTGTTTAAAAACCCAAACAATTCGAAAAAGGCAGCATTTGCATTAATGAATTTATGCATATCATAAGTTGTTAATAAAATACATACAGGAAGAGAATTTAATAATTTAATATAATTATAAATTTTTTCATTTGTATTTTTTGCCACGAAATTTATCCTCCTGCAAATTTTCGAAATATTTGACATATGGTAATGAAATTTTTAAATTTATGAATATACCGTTATATATATTCGACTTTAAAATGAATAATCCTTCATAAATGTGGCTGAAATTTGAATTTTTTTGGCTGTATGATAATAAAAATATATGATTATTAACATTATTTAGAAAATGCATTGTAAGTTAGAAACAAATATGTAAATAAAAGATAATATAAAATAAAGAAGCGGCAATATTTGTATGTTATATTTAAAATAATAATGGTATAATTCAAATAATGTTTCGGAAGGTTAATTGTAATACCATATATTGCAAATTGGGGCAATATAAGATTAACTGTATAATTAATTTGTAATTGCTAAAAACATAATTATTTAGTCAAACAGAACAGAGATAAAAGAAGAGGAATGGTTTATGAAAAAGATAGAAATAATTAAATCATATTATGAACCAAATATGGGAAAAGGTCTTCCTGATTATCGTGTTTTAGGATGGGAGAGCGAGCAGGCACAGCATAAGCGTTTTGAAATTCTGCATCGCTATGTAGCGCTGCAAGGCAAAAAATTGCTTGATGTAGGATGTGGAATGGCTAACCTTTATGATTATCTGATAAAAAAAGGTGTTAATTTTTCATATACGGGTGTTGACATATTGGAAAGCATGATAGTTTCTGCGAAGCAAAAAAGGCCCGGTGCGGAGTTGATTTGTGCGGATATATTTAAACATAATCCATTTGAAGAGAATTCATTTGATGTAACCTATTCATCAGGAATTTTTAATATCAACATGGGCAACAACAAAGATTTTCTAATAAAGGCTATAGAATTATTTTTAAAGCTAAGCAGGGAAGTTGTGGTTTTCAACCTTTTGCACTTCAAATCACCTGATAAGGAAGAACAGTATTATTATTTTAATCCTGATGAAATCGAAGATATATTGGAAGATAAATTCAGTAATCTGCTTGATTCTGTACAAATCGTTGAGGGCTATTTGCAAAATGATTTTACGGTAATATTGATGAAATAACAGTTAAGCAGTAAATTTTATTTTATAATATACTATAGTATAAAGAAGATATATGAATATTTTTGGTTTGCAAATAAAAGGGAAAAAATGAGTGTTAAAAAAAGTCTTATAATCATTATTCCGGTGGCAGTCATAATTATTATATCAATTGTTTATAAAGCTTATGACAGCCACATGGAATATATAAATAACCACAGATTAGTTAATAAAACCTTATCAATTGTTATAGAACAAGACGAAGTTGTGGATTATAAAGCTGTAAAAAATGGTGAGCATAATTTATCTCTGTGGAATAATTGGGCATAAAAAATAAAATGATACGTTACATGAAACATAATAATTATAAAATAAGTTCTGATTCTTATGAAATAAAGCAGGGCACGTTTTTCAAAGATGCATTGGGAGTCTTTAAATTTGAAAAAATTGAATAACGTCTTTTCAATAATGAATATAACCAACTGGACAATACTTCCTTGACAAACGTGTTTATGATTATTAGGATGTTATTTGTAGGTGTTATAGTATTATTCCGGACTAATTAAATCAGAAGAATATTTTATTACACATAAATTTTATGATGTATGTAATGCTAAAAGTAATTTCACTATATACAGCCGGAATAATAGTATGGCTCCTTTAATATATTAATCGAATGGAGGATTTGTTATGAAACCTTTTATGGATGAAAATTTTATGCTTAGTAATGAAACGGCTGTAAAGCTTTATCATGAATATGCAAAGGATATGCCGATATTTGACTATCATTGTCATTTAAGCCCAAAGGAAATAGCCGAGAATAAAAGGTATAGAAATATAACCGAAGTATGGCTTGGCGGCGACCATTATAAATGGAGAGCGATGAGAAGCAACGGTGTTGACGAAAAATACATAACAGGAGATGCTTCCGACAAGGAAAAGTTCATGAAATGGGCTGAAACCATTCCATATTGCATAGGTAATCCTCTTTATCATTGGACACACCTTGAATTAAAGAGGTATTTTGGTATAGATAAACTGTTATCACCGGAAACGGCTGAGGAAATCTGGAATAAATGCAATGAAATATTGGCCAAAGATGAGTTTTCCGCCAGAGGATTGATAAAGAACTCCAATGTAAAAGCGCTTTGCACTACGGATGATCCTGCGGATACCCTTGAATATCATATTGCTTTGGCAAAGGACACTTCATTTGATATAAAAGTACTTCCTGCCTTCAGGCCTGATAAGAGCTTTAATATAGAGAAGGAAGGCTTTGCAGAATGGATTAAGAAGCTTGGAGATGTTTCAGGAATTCCAGTTAATTCATTTGATGATTTAAAAGCTGCCTTAAAACAGAGAATTGAGTTCTTCCATAAAGTAGGTTGCAGAGTATCGGATCATGCATTGGATCCTATTGTATTTGAAAAATGCACTGATGAAGAAGCAGATAAGATATTGAAAAAAGCATTAAATGGTGAAAAGCTTGAGGATATAGAAATCAAAAAATTCAAAACCCAGGTAATGATTTTCCTCGGTAAACAATATTCGAAGCTCGGATGGGTTATGCAGCTTCATATAGGTACTATCAGGAACAACAGCAGCAGGATGATGAAAATCCTCGGCCCTGACACAGGCTTTGATTCAATTGGAGATTATACATTTGCGGAAGCTTTGGCAAAGTTCCTTAATGAGCTTGATGAAACAAATGAACTTCCCAAGACCATACTTTACTGTCTCAACCCAAGGGATAATGAAGTGCTGGGAACAATAATCGGATGTTTCCAGGGCGGAGGTATTCCCGGTAAAATGCAGTTTGGTTCAGGCTGGTGGTTTAACGATCAGAAGGACGGCATGATAAAGCAAATGACCGCCCTTGCAAATCTAGGCCTTTTAAGCAGGTTTGTGGGTATGCTTACAGATTCCAGAAGCTTCTTGTCGTATACAAGGCACGAATATTTCAGAAGAATACTCTGCAATTTAATCGGAGAGTGGGTTGAAAACGGTGAAGCTCCGGCTGATATGAAGCTCCTCGGTAGAATGGTACAGGATATATGCTTCAATAATGCCAAAAACTATTTTGGGATAGATATGTAATAATAAAACTAATAAAGGCTGTACTTGTATTGCATAATGTAGTACAAATACAGTCTTTTTTATTGTGGTATTTCTTTGGGCGTTAATATATAATATCAATATACGTTATGAAGAATTTTTTACAAATTTTATATAGATTCATCCAGAGGTGAGAGTTAATGAAAAAAATATTTAAACAGTTAGCTGTTGTATTAATATTTGCATTGTTATTAACTGCCTGCGGAAACGGTATGACTGCAATGGGTGAAGACCTAAGCCCTGAACATTATACAGCACTTGGGGACTCAATTGCTACCGGATATGGCGTGGCTAAGGAAGATTCCTATACTGAATTATTTTATAATTATTTAAAAACAGACAGGGGATTTTCTTCACTGGAATATGCAAATTTAGCGGTAAACGGAGATGACAGCACCGGCCTTCTTAACAAGCTTAAAACGGATGAACGTTTGATTAAGTCAGTTAAAGAATCAGATATAATAACTATAAGCATTGGTGGCAACAACATTCTGCAGCCAATAATACAGGCGGTTGGCCAGGCTTTAAATATAGATGTATCAGCTCCTGATTATGCCAGCCAAATTCAAGACGTTTTAAGCAGCAATCCTGAAAGCGTGGAAGCTGTTGCAGGAATGTTAATACTGGGAAATCTCCCCAAGTATTTAAATGAAGGTATCTCTAGATTTGAAAATGAATGGCCTGAGATTATAAATACAGTAAGAAGCCTGGCACCTGAAGCTGATATTTTTGTTATGAATATATATAATCCGTTGTCAAAGGATGATGTATTATATAACTTATTTGATACTTATATACAAAAAATAAATACAGTTATTAATAAACCAAGTCCCAATTACAGAACCGCGGATGTTTACAATGCATTTAATGAATATAATGAAGACGAAGCTTTAACAAAGTTCAATATATTGAAGGGTTCTTTCGACCCTCATCCGACAGAAGCAGGTCATATTGTAGTTTTTAATTCATACCGTAAGGCCTATGAGGAAAAGGAAAAGCACGTTTCCCATAAGCTGAAAAGGGGAGAAGCCGTATCAATTCTGGTTAAAGAGTTGGAACTGAAAGCGGACTTTACCGATAATTTTAAAGATGTTCAAAAAAGTTCGACCTATTATGAAGCGGTAGGAATTGCAAGGAAACTCGGAATAGTAGCAGGAAAAGGGCAAAATAAATTTTATCCTGAAGACTACCTGACGAGAGAAGAAGCTATGGTTATATTTGAAAAAACTATGATTGCAACCGGCAAGAGCTTATTCAGGGGAAGTCCTCAGGATCTATCTGATTTGGACGACGCATCTTCAGTATCTTCCTATGCAAAAGAAAGCATAGCATCACTATATAAGAGCGGTATTGTATCTTTCGGTAAAAACAAAATTTATCCAAAAGAAAAAATGTCGTACTATGATTTTATGAACATTATCTACAATATGCCTTAATGCAGAGGGGTCATTACTTATATGGATATTATTACATATACCTTAAAAAGCAGATATACGGATTCCAGTGACTTTTATAAAGTTATAAAGGAATTTAAAGAAGAAGTAGTAACCGAAGCAGATAAGGTACTTGATACAGCTATTGAGGGATATATGTCTTATGTAAAAAATAAAGATGAATCCAAACTGCTGAGCAGGGATGAGTATATACTGGAATTGCTTTGCCTGGGAACTTTTTATAATATTTATGGCAAATCTGCATTAAATATGAATGTTATTCCGGGGAAACTGCTAAAATGCCTTTCAAACTTAAGAAGGCATAGCAGTACTATCAAAACCGGAATAGATTTTTTGAGGGGTATAATGTTTACTCTTTTTCTTCATAAAAATTATGCGGACGATAAAATTTCTCCTGACTGCTCGGTTAGTCAGTTAAAGAAGCTTATACAATGGATGGATGCATCCGGCGAAATTTTCTATGAATCGAAAAGAATTAAAGGTTGGTATAGATATTTGTCCACTTGCGGCAAAAAATCTGCTGCTGATATATTGGCTTCTATAATAATGTATGCCCAATGGTTCAGAGAAAGAAGCCAGGAAGTTTTGGGCATCTATACACAAAATATTGAGACTTTTTTTAAAAGCCGGCTGTCTGATCATAGATGGAAAGAAGACATAATTTTTTGTGGAAGGCAAAGAACTGAGTACCATCTTAATATGATAGGTGCTCAGATAATGAATGATGCATTCAGAAAACGTTTTGTGAATTGTTCTAAAAAGCTTGTCGTTGTTCCTGCATGTATGCGTCTATATGCAGCAATAAATCAAGGGTCAAATACTGGGTGCATGTCAGATGCAGGAGGTAAAGCTTATAGCTGCAAAAGATGTACAAATGAATGCAATATCAGTAAGTTGACGAGTCTTAGCCATAAATATGGTTTTGAGGTATTAGTTATTCCTCATGAATCATCTTTGGTGCAAAGCGGAAGCAAACTGTCTAATATTGATTCTGATACAGGAGTTGTAGGCGTTTCCTGTGTTTTGAACCTGATATCAGGGGGATGGATGCTGCAGGATATGGGAATTGCAGCACAATGTGTTATTCTTGATTATTGTGGATGCAGAAACCATTGGGATGACAGGGGATTTCCAACTGAAATAAATGTGGAGCAATTAATGAGAATACTGGATATAAAAAATCATACAGAAGTAATATAGCATTTGGACAGTCAGTTTAACAGTTTTCTCCAATCAAAGTTGGACTATATAATGCTGTTATGTTATAATGTTACAGCATTG